>Ga0173483_10000109_pt1 | contig 19250 bp, 20 predicted proteins | sample NitcycUS178409R2_FD_122621 | JGI IMG/M metagenome (GOLD analysis project Ga0173483, IMG submission 122621) | Soil microbial communities from Arlington Agricultural Research Station in Wisconsin, USA - Nitrogen cycling UWRJ-S178-409R-2 (version... | ecosystem: Environmental > Terrestrial > Soil...
ATCGCGCCCAGCAACCCGTACGTGAGCATCGGCCCGATCTTCGCGGTACGAGGGATCCGCGAGGCAATCGAGCGACGACGCGTGCCCGCGGTGGCGGTGAGCCCGCTGATCGGCGGCCGCGCGGTCCGCGGCCCCGCCGACCGGATGCTGGCGCGCCTCGCGGGCGGAACCGGCCCACAGCAAGTAACAGACTGTTACAAGGGCCTGGTGGACGCGCTCGTGATCGACGAGGCCGACGCGGACGAGGACGCGGACGTGCGCCTGATCGTCACGCGCACGCTGATGGAGGACGGGGACGATCGCCGGCGCGTCGCCGAGGCCGTGCTCGAGACCGCGGGAGCGCTACGGTGAAGATCGCGATCGTCGGCGGAACCGGCACCTTCGGCCGCGCGCTTGCACGGCGGCTGCATCTGCTGGGCGAAGAGGTGTTCATCGGCTCCCGCGACGTGCGGCGCGGCGTGGAGCGCGGCCTCGAGCTCGGCGTCGAGGGTGGCGGCAACCACGAGGTCGTGCGCGGGGTCGACCTGGTCGTGCTGGCGACCAAGTCGAACGCCACGCTCGAGACGGGCGCGGAGCTGGCGGAGGAGATCGGCGAGACGCCGGTGCTCTGCGTCGCGAGCGACCTGCGCTTCACCGACAACGGGATCGTCCCGGGGCTCGAAGCGGGCTCGCTGGCCGAGGCGCTCGCGCTGGTGCTCCGTGCCCCGCTCGCCTCCGGGCTGCAGATGGTCTCCGCTATCGACCTCTCCGGGCCAGAGCCGCCGGATCAGGACGCCCTCGTCTGCGGCGACGACGAGCGCGCGAAGAAGCTGTCCCTCGAGCTCGCAGGGCGGCTCGTCGGCGGCCGTGCGATCGACTGCGGCCCCCTGGCCAACTCGCGCGCGCTAGAGGGCATGACCGCCGTGATCCTGAACGTGAACAGGCAGTTCGGCGTCCACGCGGGCCTGCGCATCACCGGCCTGCAGTGATCTCGATCCGGCCCGTCGAAGGTTTGCCAGAGATCGGCGAAGGCGACGACCTCGCCGAGCTGATCGCCGAGCGCGCCGAGCTCGAGGACGGCGACGTGCTCGTCGTAGCGCAGAAGGCCGTCTCGAAGGCCGAGGGACGCGTGGTCCGGCTGGCGGACGTCGAGCCGTCCGAGCGGGCGCGCGACCTCGCCGGTCAGGAGGACGCGCGCCGGCACGAGGTGATCCTGCGCGAGTCGGCTCGTATCGTCCGCAGCCGGCCGCCGCTCGTGATCTCGGAGACGCGGCACGGCTTCGTCTGCGCGTCGGCGGGCGTCGACTCGTCTAACGCGCCCGAGCGGGAGACGGTCGTCCTGCTGCCGCTCGATCCCGACGCGTCCGCCGCGCGCCTGCGCGAGCGGCTGCGGGAACTGACCGGTGCCGAGGTCGGCGTGATCGTGAGCGACTCGTTTGGCCGAGCGTGGCGCCAGGGCACGACCGACGTGGCGATCGGCGCTGCAGGCATCCGGCCGCTGCTCGACCTGAAGGGCACCCGCGACCGCGTCGGCTACGAGTTGCACGCGACGGTGATCGCAGTCGCCGACGAGCTCGCTGGCGCGGCCGAGCTGGTGCTCGGCAAGACCGACGGCGTGCCTGCGGCCGTGATCAGTGGCGTCGACGCGCGGGGCGAGGGAAAGGCGAGCGAGCTCGTGATGCCCGCGGAGCGCGACCTGTTCCGCTAGGAGGGTTTGGCGGGACACTGCTCGCTCTCGGGGTGCGATGCTCGTTCCGAGGCAAGGACGCAGGGAGCGCCGATAGCCGTAGCTATCGGTGCGACTGAGGACGCCGCATCGGGGCGAGCAGCGCGGCCCCGAGGGCATAGACGGTGTTCCGTCAAACCCTCCCATACGTCCGGGTAGCGCAACCCGTCCTTCCGGCCATGGGGCCGGCGCGCATTTGCGCGATACTTCGATGCGGGGATGGGGAAGGAATCGTTCTTGTTGCTGTTCGTGCTCGGCGCCGCGGCGATCGCGGCGTGGATCGCGCTACGGCTGCCGAAGCTGGCACCGACCAGCTTCCGCGGCGGCACCGTGCATCTCGTTGCGACCCTCGTCGTCGGCGCGGTGCTCGGGCCGGCCGTCCGCGCGGTTCCGGGCCTGCCCTCAGAGCTCTCCGTGCTCGCGGCGCTGTTTCTCGTCGCGCTGCCGGCCATCACGTACATGCTGCTCGTCGGGATGTGGATCGTGCAGCTCGCCGTGGCCGGCGCGCCCGCTCGCCACTAGCCCTCCTACTTACAGCGCCGTTATCGTCGGCGCGTGGCCGACGACTCGCAGCAACGCGACAAAGAGGATCTCGACCGCGAGCTGATCGAGCTCCTGAACGAGCTGCGCGTCGTCCTCCCCGGAGTGCAGGTGCTGTTCGCGTTCCTGCTCGCCGTGCCGTTCGCGAACGGCTGGACACGCGTGACGGATCTCCAGCGGGACGTTTTCTTCGTCGCCTTCCTCGCGACCGCCGCGGCCTCGATCCTGCTGATCGCGCCGTCGGTTCACCACCGCCTCCGCTGGCGCGAGCACGACAAGGAACGGATCCTGCGAACAGCGAATAACCTCGCGATCGCAGGAACGAGCTTCCTCGCGATCGGGATGACCGCGGCCGTGTTCCTGATCGCGGACATCCTCTTCAGAGGCTGGTGGGCAGCCCTGACGGCCGCGGTGATCGCCGGCGCCTTAGCCTGGTTCTGGTACGGCCTGCCGCTGGTGCGGCGCTAGCTGCGCCCGCGCGCGAGCGCGACCCCGTTCAGGATCTCCCGGACGATGCGGTCGGCGACCAGCGCGGTGATGTCGCTCGAGCCCGGAGCGGTCGGGATCACCTCGACGACGTCGGCGCCCACCACCTCGAGCCGCCTCGCGACCTCGCGGCAGGCCCAGAGCAGCTCGCCGCTCGTCATCCCGCCCGGCTCGGGTGTCCCGGTGCCTGGCGCGAAGGCGGGGTCGAGCACGTCGACGTCGACGCTGAGGAAGACGGGGCCGTCGCCGACGACCTCCACGGTGCGCTCGACGACGGCCTCGATCCCGAGCTCGCGCACGTCGTGCATGAAGAGGGACGTGATTCCGCGCTCCTCCTGCCAGGCGAACTCGCGCTCGCCGGGCCAGTAACCGCGGAGGCCGATCTGGACGTACCGGTTTGGCGCGACCTTGCCGTCCTCGACCAGCCGGAACATCGGCGTTCCGTGCGAGAGCTCGACGCCGAAGACCTCGCGGCCGGTGTCGGTGTGCGTGTCGAAGTGGACGAGGCCGACCGGGCCGTGCCTTGCTGCGACGGCGCCGATGTCGGGCTCCGCGATCGAGTGGTCGCCCCCGAGCACGACCGGCAGCACGCCGGCGTCCACCACCTGCCCCACGAGCTCGAGGATCGTCTCGTGCGTGCGCAGCGGGTCCGCCGGGAGCACCGCCGCGTCGCCGAAGTCCACGATCTTCAACACCTCGAACGCATCCACCTTCGATTCGAGGTGCGGCCCCGGTGGACACGAGGCTGCGCGGATCGCGCGTGGGCCGAAGCGGGCGCCGGGCCGGTCGGAGACGAGGTCGTCGGTCGGCGCGCCGACGATCGCGACGTCGAAGCCGGCGAGCTCCGCCGGGTCCTGCGTGTACGGCGCGCTGCCGTAGGTGAGCAGGCCCGCGTAGTCGGGCTTCTCGCCGTACTGCCGCCAGCGCTCGAGCGGGTCGATCACGGGGCGATTGTCGCCTGCTGCGACGGTCAGGGCAATGCCCTTGGCTAGGCCTGAATCCCCCTGGTTGCCCTAGACCCCGCCCTGGCGCTAGACACTCTTTCGGCCACGTCCCCACGGGAAAGGGCCGAGGTGACTACACCACCCCGGCCCTTCGTAAAGTCGGTTCGCTTCCGCACTCGATCAGGTGCAGACCGCCCTCTCCGTCTCGAACTGCGCCGCGAGCTCGCCGTTGGCGTTCACGGTGAAGTGCGCATGGAAATCGAACAGCGCCCGGGAGCCATCCGACCCGCGTGCGACGACGTGCTGGAAATCCGTGTCCTGCTCGACGAGCAGGTCGCCGTTCTTGACGGCCCTGATGCTCTCCGTATCGCTGAACCAGAAGTTCGCCGTATAGGTCGGGCCGGTGCCGTCGAGGGGAACGGCTACGGCCTTGCCGTGCACGTCCTCGTGGAAGTGAACCGCCCCGGTATCCGGAAAGCGGGTGAAGTGCACTATCGAGTGGCCACTGACGGTCTGGGCGTAGAGCTCGTCCTGACAGAGGAACGGCTCGTCGGAAAAGCTCTCCGTGAAGGTCGACACCTCTGTGCCGGTTATCGGTGGCTGGGCGGAGGCGATCCCGGCAGCAGCCGACAACAAGCACACCGCCGACACCAGTAGAAGCACCATTGCTCTTCTCAACGTCTCCTCCTTGGCCGGGAGGGGGCAACCTCACCCGCCGCAGCGCCTGACTGCGTGTTCCAAGCGCCGCAGCCCACCTCCCGGTCAACCCCCGGCAACAGGGTGCTATGAGCGGCAAAAAAGGTCAAGCTAGAGGACGGCTGCCTACCCGACACGGCAGGGGCCCCCGAGGCATCCGCGCGCCCACCGTCAGTCCCGAGGCGCGCGTACTACCGACCGCAGTTCGCCCCTGCCGCACTCCCAGCATGACCGGCGCGGCGGATATCCAAACGAAGAACGGGCCTCAGGGCGCGCCCGACTTGCCAAAACACTTGCTCGACCGAGCAAACGCGCCAGAGCGCAAAGAGCGAGAAAAGGCCCCGTTTCCAGGGCCTTCCTCAGTGGGGTCGTGCGCGGATTAGGCTGTCGCCTGCTGAGACGGCAGGCGCTCGCGGACGAGGCGCTCGGCCTCGCCGGCCGCTCGCGGGTGTGAGCCGATGCCCGCCAGGAAGGTGGCCTTGTCCAGCGCGAACAGGCGCGCCTCGCCGAGCGCGGTGACGGTGGCCGTGCGCGGGACGTCCCGCAGCAGCGCGAGCTCGCCGAAACCCTCGCCCCGGCCGAGTCGCCGCAGCTCCCTGCCGCCCGCCTCGACCTCGAGCTCGCCCTCGGCGACGACGTAGAAGCGGTCGCCGCGCTCGCCCTCGCGCACCACGGTCTGGCCGGCGGCGACGCGCGTCTCCACGAGCCCGTGCGCGAGAGCCTCGAGCTGCGGCGCGCCGAGCGGCGCGAACAGCGGCAGCGAGCGCAGGAGTGAGATCTCGACCACCGGCACGGGCGCGCGCCGGTCGATCTCCGCCAGGCGCCGCGCCGTGGCGAGCACCGCCAGCGGCAGCAGCAGCCCGACCCCGGCGATCGCCCAGCGCGCTCCCGCGAGCGAGACCAGCGCCGGGGTCAGCAGCGAGCCGACCGCGAGCGCGGCCATCGAGAGCCCTTCGAGCACGCCGAAGACGCGGGCGAGCACGTTCGCCGGGACCGTGCGCTGCAGCAGTGTCCGGCCCGCGACGTCGAGCAGCGACCGCCCCGCGCCCGCGGCTGCGAGCAGGAGTAGCGCCGCGAGCGCGCTCGGCCACGCGGCGAGGATCGCGAACGCCGCACTCCACGCGGCGACGCCGACGACCACCGGGGGCAGCAGCCGGCGCCGCCCGATCAGCACCATCGTCGCTGCGATCCCGGCGACCCCACCGGCGCCGAAGGCCGCGTTGAGGTAGCCCGCCCCCGAGCCGCCGAGGTCGAGCACCGAGAGCGCGAGCACGACGTAGAGCACGTCGAGCGCGCCGATCGCGACGAACTGGGCGCCGAGAAGTCCGACCAGGACACGCGCCGCCGGCTCGCGCTCGAGCAACCGGAAGCCCGCCAGCGCCTCCTCGACCGGCGGCCGTGCGTCACCGGCAGGCGCGGGCCCGTGCACGGGTACGACGAGCAGCGCCGACGCCGCGACGACGGCTGCCATGACGGCGAAGACCACCCCCGGAGAGCCGACGGCGAGCAGCACGCCCGTCGCCGCGGGCGCGACGAGGACGCTCACGCTCTCGATCCAGCCGGAGAGGACGTTCGTGGCCGTGAGCTCCTCAGGCGTGCGCGCCAGCGCGGGCACGAGCGCCGACTGTGTGGGCCGCGTGATCGTCATGAGTGTGGCCGCGACCGCGGCGAGCGCGTAGGCCAGCAGCGACGGGGCGCCGGCGAGGAGAGCGGCTGCCGTTGCGCCCAGCGCGAGCGCCTGTCCCGCGTAGCCGGCCGTGAGCACCCGTCCAGGCATGTGCCGGTCGGCGAGCATCGCCGCGAACTGCGCGAAGAGCGCCGCCGGGACGAGCTGTGCCGCCGCGACGAGTCCCGCGGTCGTCGCGCCTCCCTGCTCGTAGGCGTAGACGAGCATGGCGATCCAGACGCCCCACTCGGCCGCGGTGAAGCCGCCGAACGCCAGCTCGACGCGCCGCAGCTCGCGGCAGCGGCAGACGTCGCCGAGGACGGCCGCGGCGCTCACGAGTGCCGCTGCAGCCGCTCGGCCACCGCCTCACGGATCACGCGGTCGAGCGCGGGGTAGCGCTCGACGAGCTGCGCGAGGACGCCTTCGGGGAAGACCAGCAGCCGCAGCGGCGAGCTCGCCAGCACCGACGCCAGGCGCGGATACGCGTAGCCGGCGCCCCACTCGAGCGCCCGGAGCTCGCCGAAGAAGTCGCCGCGTCCGAGCTCGCGCGCCTGCTGCCCGTCGACGGTGACCGTCGCCGTTCCCTCGACGATCACGAAGAACTCCGCGCCGAGGTCCCACTGCTCGATCACCGGCTCGCCCGCCGCGATCTCGCGCAGCGACGCGCGGGCCGCGACCTGCGCCGCCTGGCCGGGCTCGAGGCCCGCGAAGATCGGCAGCTCGCGCAGCGACGGCAGGTCGGCCTGCGGCAACCCCGGCCAGGCGCTGACGATCGAGGGGTGCCGCTCGCGCGCGGGCTCGGGCGCCTGCGGCTCGGCCGTCTCCAGGAACGCGAGCACGTCCTCGACGTCCTCGGGCGTGCTCTGGTGGTTGAGCACGCACATTCGTAGCGCGAAGCGGCCGTGGAGCCGCGTGGTCGAGATCAGGCCGGTGCCGCTGCGCTCGAGCGCGGAGACGAGCCCGGCGTTCGAGGCCTCGTCGAGGTCGCCGCGGCGGAAGCAGACGACGCCGAGCGACGGCGGCGCCATCAGCTCGAGCGTCCGGCTCTCCTCGACGCGCCGCGCCGCTGCGGCGGCGACCTCGAGCGACCGCCTGATCGCCTGCCTGAACGCCTCCAGGCCGAAGTAGCGGAGCGAGACCCAGATCTTGAGCGCGCGCGCCGAGCGGGTCAGCTGCAGGCCGAGGTCGCAGAAGTTGACCTCCTGCGCGTCCGCCTCGGCATCGCGCAGGTAGTCCGGGAGGATCTCGAACGCGTTGCGCAGCGCCTGGCCGTCGCGAACGAGCACGCAGCCGCACTCGAACGGCTGGTAGAGCCACTTGTGCGGGTCGAGCGTGACCGAGTCCGCGTGCGCGAGCCCGGGAAGCAGGCCGGGGTCGGCCAGCGCGGCGAAGCCGCCGTACGCCGCGTCGACGTGGAGCCAGGCGCCGTGTTCGCGGCAGACCTCGGCGAGTCTGTCGAGCGGGTCGACGGAGCCGGTGTTCGTGGCGCCGCCCTGCGCCACGGCGGAGAACGGGGTCAGACCCCTCGCGAGGTCGGCAGTGATCGCGGCGCGCAGCGTCTCCGGCGCCAGTCGGAAGCGCTCGTCGCTCGGCAGCACGCGCACCTGCTCGGGCCGGAAGCCGAGCATCCGCGCCGCCCGGGCGATCGAGGAGTGCGCCTGGTCGGAGACGTAGAGGACGAGGTCGTCGCGCATCGGCCCCGCGAGCGCCTCGCGCGCACACGCGAGCGCCGTGATGTTCCCGGCCGAGCCGCCGCTGACGAGCGAGCCCGCCGCGTCCGGCGGGTAGCCGATCCAGTCCTTGAACCAGCCGAGCACCTCGAGCTCGACCTGGCTGGCGCCCGCCGACTCCATCCACGAGCCGGCGTAGAGGTTCGAGCCGCTTGCGATCAGGTCGCCGAGCGCGCCCGGCCAGGTGCCGGCGAACGGCACGAAGCCGAAAAAGCGCGGGTGCCCGTCCCGGCTCGCGAACGGGAGTACGTCCCGCTCGAGTCGCTGGAGGATCTCGCCGAACGGCTCCGGCTGCTCCGGCGGAGGCCCGTGGAGCCGCCCACGCATCTCGGTCGGTGTCGCTCTGCGCAGCGGCGGTCCACCGCGCTCACGCTCGAGCCGCTCGACCAGCAGGTCGACCGTTCGGTAGCCGAGCTCACGCATCGTCTGGGAATCGAGCCCGAGCGGATCGTCACTCTCGTGACCCCCCATCCTCAGATCGTCGCATTAGGGTGGCGCGAGTGGAAGTCGTCCTCGTGCGCCACGGCGAGACCGAGTGGAGCGCGGCGCTCCGCCACACGGGCCGCACCGACCTGCCGCTGACCCCGGCCGGAGAGGAAGAGGCACGTGCGGTCGGAGAGGCGCTGCGCGGCCGCGAGTTCGCCCTGGTGCTCTCGAGCCCGCTGCGCCGGGCGCTGGACACCGCGAGCCTGGCGGGGTTTGCGCCGCAGGTGCGCGGCGAGCTCGCCGAGTGGGACTACGGCGAGTACGAGGGGCTGACGACGGCGCAGATCCGGGAGACGGTTCCGGACTGGACGATCTGGCGCGACGGCGCGCGCGGTGGCGAGTCAGGCGCCGAGGTGGGCGCGCGGGTCGACCGTGTGATCGCGGAGATCCTGCAGGTCGACGGCGACGTGCTCGTGTTCGCCCACGGCCACCTGCTGCGGGTCCTGTGCGCGCGCTGGCTGGAGCTGGAGCCGTCGGATGGACGGCTGTTCGCGCTCGCCCCGGCAAGGCTCAGCACCCTCGGCTTCGAGCGCGAGCAGCGGGTGATCCAGGTCTGGAACGCGCCGGTTTGACGCGCGACAGCCACGACATCCTCACCGACCCACCGCCTCCCGCGGCCGGGGCGCGCGTTGCGTACGGCAGCGGCCCGCTGCAGTTCGGTGACCTACGCGTGCCGGCCGGCGCCGGGCCGTTCCCGCTAGCCGTCCTGTTCCACGGCGGCTACTGGCAGTCGACCTACAACCTGATTCACACCGGGCACATGTGCATCGCGCTCGCGGAGGAGGGGATCGCGACCTGGAACCTCGAGTACCGTCGCGTCGGCGATCCCGGCGGCGAGTGGCCGGCCGCGGGGGAGGACGTCGGCCTGGCGCTGTCGCAGCTCGAGCAGCTCCCGTTCGAGCACGACGGCCGCACTGTGTTGGTCGGGCACTCAGCCGGCGGCCAGCTCGCGCTGTGGGCTGGGAAGAGGACCGGTCTGGCTGTTGTCGCACTCGCGCCGGTCTCGGACGTTCGTGACGCCGCCGAGCGCCGCGGCCCCGAGAGCGCGCCCGCGCGCTTCATGGCGCCGGTGCACTACGCCGATGGCTCGCCGGTCGAGCTCCTCCCACTCGGGGTGCCGCAGATCGTGATCCACGGAACCGTCGACGACAGCGTGCCGTTCGAAATGAGCGAGCGCTACGTCGAGGCCGCAGGCGGCGAAGCCGAGCTCGTCGTCCTCGACGGCACCGGTCACTTCGAGCTGATCGACCCGCAGGCGGCCGAGTTCAGCGTCACGCTCGACGCGATCCGGAGATTCCTCTAACTGAAGTCGATCACGCTGCGGATGCCGTCCTGGGCCTCCATCAGCTCGAAGCCGCGGTTCACGTCGTCCAGCGTCAGCTTGTGCGAGACGAACGGCTCGACGTCGATCTCGCCCGCGAGCCAGCGGTCAACGAGCTGCGGAACCTGATCCCGGCCCTTGCAGCCGCCGAACGACGACCCTGCCACGCGACGACCGGTGATCAGGAAGCGAGGCACCACCTCGAGCGTCTCGCCTTTGCCGGCCACGCCGCACATCGTTGCGAGGCCCCAGCCCATCCGCGCCGACTCGACCGCCTGGCGCATCACGGCGACGATGCCGGTTGCCTCGAACGTGTAGTCGGCGCCCAGCGGTCCCACGAGCTCCAGCACCCTCTCGACGGCATCCGGTCCGCCGACGAGCGTGTCGGTTGCGCCTTGTCCGCGCGCCAGCTCGAGCCGCTCGTCCGACAGGTCGACGCAGACGACCCTCTCCGCGCCTTGCAGGCGGCAGCCCGCGACTGCTCCGAGGCCAACCATCCCCGCGCCGAAGACGACGCACGTCGAGCCCGCCTCGACCCGGGCCGTGTTGATCGCCGCACCGAGCCCGGTCGACAGCCCGCAGGCAAACAGGCATGCGCGATCCAGCTGCGCCTCCGGCGAGACCTTGGCCAGGGCGATCTCCGGCATCACGGTGTACTCCGCGAAGGTCGAGCAGCCCATGAAGTGCCGGATCTCTTCGCCATCGCGCGAGAGGCGTGCGGTCCCGTCCGGGAGATACCCGAGCCCTTGCTGCTCCCGGATCGCCATGCAGAGGTTCGTGCGCGGGTCGAGACAGTGCTCGCACTCGCGGCACTGCGGCGAGAAGAGCGTCACGACGTGGTCGCCGACTGCCACGTCCCGAACGCCTTCGCCGACCGCCTCGACTACTCCCGCGCCCTCGTGGCCGAGCACCGCGGGCGAGTAGCCGGATGGATCTGCCCCGGAGGCCGTGAAGAGGTCGGTGTGGCAGACCCCGCAGGCGACGAGCCGCAACAACACCTCGCCGTCGCGCGGCTCCGCGAGGTCGAGCTCCTGCACCTCGAGCGGCTCGCCGAACCGCTCCAGCACCGCGGCGCGCATCTTCATGCGGGCGATCCTACGGGTACGCTCAGCCTCATGGCGTTACGGGGTAGCTGCCAGTGCGGGGGAGTCCAGTTCGAGGTTTCGGACGACTTCGAAGTCCGCAGCTTCTGTCACTGCACGACCTGCAAGAAGCTCTCGGGCGGCGTCGGGACCGCGAACGGGCGGCTCAGAAGCGACGAAGTGACGATCCTGCAGGGCGAGGAGCTATTGCGCACCTACCAGCCCGAGGAAGGCTCGGCCAAGACCTTCTGCTGGGTCTGTGGCTCCAATCTGTTCGGCGGCGGCTGGCCGGAATCGGAGCAGGCGAGCGTCCGTCTGAGCGCCCTTGACGACCCCGTGCCTGGCCGGCCCTACAAACACACTTACACGCGCTCGGTCGCCTCCTGGGAGACGCTCCCGGACGACGGCCTCGAGCGCGTCGACGGCTCCGGCTAACGCGGGACCGCCAGCCAGACGTCGGCGCCCCCGTCAGGGACGTTCGCCGCCTGGGCACTGCCGCCGTGCGCCTCCGCGATCATGCGGACGATCGAGAGCCCGAGCCCTGCGCCGGCGCCGTCGCGTCCCGCGGCCGGCAGCGTGAACCGCTCGAAAGCGTGAGCGAGGAAGTCGGACTGGAACCCTGGCCCTTCGTCCCTGACGTGCAGCTCGACCGACCCGTTCACGGCCGCGGCTCGAAGCGTCACGCTCCCGGCGCCGTGCCGGAGCGCGTTGTCGACGAGGTTCCCGAGCGCCTGCTCGAGTCTCAGCCGGTCGGCCCGGACCCGCAGGCCCGCCGCCGCTTCGGGCCGAAGCACACGGTCCGACTCGTCCGCGCGCCAGCGGAAGCGCCGCACGACGGTCGCGAGCACCTCGTCCGCCGCGAGCGTCTCCACCTGCAACGGGAGCTCGCCGCGCTCCGAGCGCGCGATCAGGAGCAGGTCGTCTGCCAGCTGAGCGAGGCGGTCGACTTCCTTCGCCGACCTGCGCACCGCCGTGCGCAGCTCCTCCGGAGAGTCCGCGTGGCGCAGCGCCAGCTCGAGCTCGGTGCGCAGCAACGCCAGCGGCGTGCGCAGCTCGTGGCCGGCGTCGGCGACGAAGTCCCGCTCGCGCTGAAGCGCGTCCTCCAGCCGTTCGAGCATCTCGTTCAGCGTCGTTCCGAGCCGTTCGAGCTCGTCGTTCGTGGCCGGCACCGGCAGGCGCTCGCCCGGTGTCTGAGCCGAGATCTCGGCCGCGCGCCTGCGCATCTCCTCGACCGGCCGCAGCGCGACGCCCGCGAGCAGGTAGCCGGCGAGCGACGCCAGCAGCAGCGCGATCGGCCCCGCGATCAGCAGCTCGTTCCGGAAGCTGGCCAGCGTCTCCGCCTCGTTCTGGGTCGTCGAGCCGACCACGAGCACCATTCGCTGCCCGCTGCGCCGGACCGGGATCGCCAGCACCCTCGAAGGCTCGTTCAGGCCGGGCACCGACGAGAGGTCGGCGTACGTCGGCCCGCGCGCAGCGGCCCGCAGCTGCTCGTCGCTCAGCACCGGACTTCCGCCCAGCGGCGGCGTTGCATCCACGACGCGGCCACGGTCGACCAGCTGCGCGTAGCTTTCGCCGCGCTCCACCAGCCGCGCGCCCTCGTCGGACGCGAGCGACGCGCCCGGATGCCGGACGAGCGCGCTCAGGTCCTGGGCGCGCACCTGGAGCTCCTGCTCGAGCTGCGTGGAGAGGTGCGAGGAGAGCCGCGAGTAGAGGAACCACCCGGAGGCCGCCAGTACGAGGGCCATCACGACCGCGAACGCGGCCGTCACCCGCACGCGGATCGGGACGCCGCTCACGCCTCGACCCTCAGGCGGTAGCCGGCCCCGCGCACCGTCTCGAGTGAGCTCCGCCCGAACGGCTCGTCGATCTTGCGCCGCAGGTGGCGGATGTAGACGTCCACGACGTTCGAGCGCGCGTCGTAGGCGAAGTCCCAGGCGTGCTCGAGCAGGTGCAGCCGCGACAGCACCTCGCCGGGCCGGCGCATGAAGGTCTCGAGCAGCGCGAACTCCTTCGCGGAGAGTGGAATCTCCTCGTCGCCGCGGCGGACCTCGCGCGTCGCCGGGTCGAGGGTCAGGTCGCCGACGCTGAGCAGGCACGGCCGCTCCGGCTCGCCCCGCCGCGCGAGCGCGCGCAGACGGGCGAGCAGCTCGGCGAACGAGAACGGCTTGACGAGGTAGTCGTCTGCGCCGGTGTCGAGCCCGGCCACGCGGTCTTCGACCGCGTCCCGTGCCGTCAGCATCAGCACTGGCGCCCAGACGCCGGCCTCGCGCAGGCGCCGGCACGTCTCGAAGCCGGTGATCCCGGGCAGCATCACGTCGAGCACGATGGCGTCGTAGTCGTGCGCTCCGGCCATCCAGAGGGCGTCCTCGCCGCTCGGCGCCACGTCCGCCGCCTGCCCTTCTGCCAGCAGGCCTCGGCGGATCAGGCTTGCCATCCGCAGCTCGTCCTCCACCACGAGCACGCGCATGGACGAATGGTGCCGCTTTCTGATGAACATGAGATGAAACGAGCCGTTCATCGCCCGTTCATCTGGCCTTCGTACGGTGCGCCGCATGAGCCGAACGCCGCTGATCGCCCTCCTCGCCGTCGTGCTCGCCGCGGGGTGCGGTTCGTCCGACAAGACCACGACGACGAGCACCACCGCGAGGCGCAGCGGCTTCAGCGCGAACGTGACGAACCCGTGGTTCCCGCTGCGGCCCGGCTCGGTCTACCGCTACCGCGGGGTCAAAGACGGCGAGCCGTCGCGCGAGGTGATGACGGTCACGCACCGGACGAAGACGATCGACGGCGCGCGCTGCGTCGTCGTCTCGGACCTGCTCTACATCCGCGGTGCGCTCGAGGAGCGGACCGAGGACTACTACACGCAGGACGCGAAGGGCAACGTCTGGTACTTCGGCGAGAAGACGGCCGAGCTCGACCCGCACGGCAACGTCAAGAGCACCTCGGGCAGCTGGATGGCCGGCGTCGACGGCGCGAAGCCCGGGATCTTCATGTTCGTGCACCCCCGACCGGGCGACTCGGCGCGCCAGGAGTACCTGAAGGGCGAGGCCGAGGACCACTTCCAGGTCGTCGCGATCGGCGTCGAGGCGACGGTGCCGTTCAAGGGCTTCCACGGCGCGATGCTGACGAAGGAGTGGACGCCGCTCGAGCCGGGCGTGATCGACCACAAGTACTACGCCCGCGGGATCGGCACGGTCCTCGAGCAGACGGTCAAGGGTGGCAACGAGCGGAACGAGCTCGTGTCGTTCCGGAGAGGCTCGTGAGCGCGGCCGTCGAGGTGCGTGGAGTCGCGAAGCGCTACGGCTCGCTCATGGCGGTGGCCGATCTCAGCTTCGAGGCCGCGGAGGGCGAGATCCTCGGCGTGCTCGGGCCGAACGGCGCCGGCAAGACGACCGCCATCCGTGTGCTGACGACGATCCTCGCGCCGACGCGCGGCACCTTCGCGGTCGCGGGCATCCCGCACACGAGGGCCGCCGAGATCCGGCGGCGCATCGGCGTGCTCCCGGAGAGCGCGGGCTACCCGGAGCACCAGACGGGCGAGGAGTACCTGCGCTACCACGCGCGCCTCTACGGCCGCAGCCGTGCCGGCGCGCGTGCCGTCGCGGCCGTACTGCTGGACGAGGTGGGCCTGGCCGATCGGTCCCGCTCGCTGATCTCGACCTACAGCCGCGGCATGAGGCAGCGCCTCGGGATCGCCCGCGCGCTCGTGAACGAGCCGCAGGTGGTGTTCCTCGACGAGCCGACACTCGGTCTCGACCCCGCCGGTCAGCGACAGATGCTCGCCATCGTTCGTCGGATCGCGGAAGAGCGCGGTGCGACGGTCCTCCTGAGCACGCACCTGCTGGCGGAGGTGGAGGAGACGTGCTCGCGGGTGCTGATCCTCAACCGCGCGCGCGCCGTCGCGCTCGGCACGGTTGCCGAGGTGGCGGCTCGAGCTGCGGCACCGCGCGCTGCCCGCCTGAGCATCCCGGCCGCTGACAAGGAGCGGGCGCTCCGCGCGCTTGCCGCCGCGGACGTCACGATCCTCGGCTCCGAGCTCGAGGGCGCGCGCCTCAGCGACGCGTTCCTCGCGATGACCGAGGCCGCCTGAATGCGCGTCGTGACCGCGCAGGAGCTGCGCGACCTGTGGCTCGGCGGCCGCGGGCTCGTGCTCACATTCGCGTTCAGCCTGTTGCTGAGCGTCGTCGCCTACCTCGTCGCGACCAACCGCGGGCTCAACTTTCTCGAGCACCGCGAGACGGTGAACCTGCTCCTGCAGGTCGCAATTGCGGTCGGCGCGCTGCTCGCCCTGCTGGCCGCCGCGGACTCGATCAGCGGCGAGCGAGAGCGCGGGACGCTCGAGAGCCTGTTGCTCACGCCGGTCTCGCGCCTGGAGCTGACGCTCGCCAAGCTTCTCGGCGCGCTCTCCCTCTGGCTGGTCGCGTTCCTCGTGGCGATCCCGTACGTGTGGTTCCTCGCCCGGGGCGTCGGCCTTACGGGTGACGCCTTGCTCACCGGCGCCGTGGTCGGGACGCTGCTCGCTGTCTTCCTTGCCTCCCTCGGCGTCCTGATCAGCGTCTTCGCGCGGTCGAACCGCGTGAGCCTCTCGCTCTCGCTCCTCCTGCTGCTCGCGCTGTTCGTGCCGACGCAGCTGCCCTCGAACGCACAGCAGGGCTGGGCCGGCGACCTGCTCCTGCGCGCGAACCCGATCACCGCGGGGGAGCACTACGTCGGGAAGGTCGTCACCAATGGGCACGGCTGGACCGCCGATCTCTCCTGGCTGCTCTCGCCGCTTCTGTGCGCCGCGGTGTTCGCGGTCGCGGCGCTCGCCATCGGAGCCCGCTACATCCGGCTCGGGGGAGGTGCGACCGGATGAGGCGGCTGCTGCTCGCGTCGGTTCTCGCGCTCGTGCTCGCCAGTACTGCCGAGGCCGCGGTCTCCGTCACGAACGACCGGACGGCGATCACGACGAAGCTCGGTCGCAAGTTCACATTCCACTCGCGGATCGAGAACCGCGCGGCGACCCCGGCGCGCGACCTCGTCGCGCACCTTAACGTGGTCGACCTGACGGGTCACACCTACGTCGATCCCGAGGACTGGTCGTCTCAGCGCACGCGCTACCTGCGGCCGATTCCGCCGGGTGGCTCGACGACGGTCAGCTGGCCGATGAACGCCGTCAACGCGGGCACGATCGGGATCTACGTCGCCGTCCTGCCGCGCACCGGCACGCCCGTCCGGCCGACGACCAGCCCGACTCTCCGCCTCCGGATCGAGGACCGCAGGACCCTGAACTCTGGCGGTGTCCTGCCGCTCGCGCTCGGCCTGCCCGCGGCACTGGGCCTGCTCGCCCTCGGTGTGCGGGTTTCGCGACGCAGGGCTTGAACAGAAGGTCGGAAACGTTTCCGGACAGGTCTTGACAGATTTCCCGGAAACGTTTACGCTCGCCCGGCATTCGATTCCGTAAACGTTTCCGAAAATGACTACCATCCAACAGCTCGCAAAGAAATCCGGTGTCTCGGTCGCCACCGTCTCCCGGGCCTTGAACGGCTCGCCGGAGGTCAGCGAGGCGACCCGAGAGCGGATCGTCGCCCTGGCGGAGGAGCTCGATTACACACCGAGCGCGGCCGCGCGGACGCTCGTCAGCCGCCGGTCGCACGTGGTCGGCGTCGTGCTCGAGACCGGCCCGGGCCACCCCGACCTGAAGCACCCGTTCTTCCAGGAGGTGCTCGTCGGCCTCAAGCACGGCGTGGGCGCCCAGGGCTACGACCTGCTGCTGTTCGCGAGCGAGGAGCCCGGGAACGGGTTCGGCGGCACGCACTCCTATCTCCGCCGCGCCGAGCACCACGGTGTCGACGGCGCGATCGTGATGGGGTTCGACGGCGACGCAGAGATCGTCAAGCTCGCCGCGTCGGGCCTTCCGTGTGTCGCCGTCGACGCCGACCTCGACGGCCCCCGCACCGGATACGTGATGTCGGAGAACCGCGAGGGCGCCGCGCTCGCCGTCCGCCACCTGCACGAGGTCGGGCACGAGCGGATCGCGACCATCACCGGGTCGCTGCACACCAGGCCGGGCTCCGACCGCCTCGACGGCTACCGCGAGGAGATCGAGCGCCTCGGCCTCGAGCCGCGCGACGAGTACGTGGTCGAGGGAGACTTCTACGACGAGAGCGGCTACCGCGGAACGCGGGAGCTGCTCCAGCTGGACGAGCCGCCGACCGCGCTCTTCGCCGCCAGCGACCTGATGGCCGCTGGAGCGCTGCGCGCAGCCATCGAGCTCGGCGTCACGGTGCCGGGCGGCCTGGCGGTCGTCGGCTTCGACGACATCGGCCTCGCCTCGCTGATCCAGCCGCAGCTCACGACGGTGCGGCAGGACATGCAGGCACTGGGCGAGGCGGCGGCCGAAGGGCTCGGCCGCATGATCGAAGACCCGGACGCGGCACCGGTGCGGCAGCTCGTGCCGACGACGCTGGTCGTCCGCGCGTCATCTGGGGCAAACGGAGCGCCGAGGGCAGCGGCGCGCGACAGCAAGGAGGTGGGCTAGCAAGGTTTGGGAGCGGCGGCTCTCCGAGGAGCCGTCCGCTGCGGGGCAGTCACGTCGACGAACGCATCACAAAGGCAAAGGGAGGCGAGTACCGGAATGAAGACGTTTCTGAAAACCCCGCGGCGCCGCGTGACGTCGCTCGCGGCGGCTGTCATCGTCCTAGGGCTGTGCGCGACCGCGGTCGTGGCGAGCACGGCCTCCGGCGGCAGCCAGGCGACCATCACGCTCCGAGTCGGCCTGTTCGGCGACTTCGGTTACCACGACCTGTACCAGAAGTACGAGAAGACCCACCCGAACATCGACATCAAGGAAGACGTCCAGAGCTACCCCGACCACCACTCGAATCTCGCGAAGCACCTGGCCGTCGGGTCGGGCGCTGACGACATCGAGTCGATCGAGGTCGGGTTCATCGCGAACTTCAAGTCACAGCCGAGCAACTTCGTGAACATGAACAAGCTCGGCGTGAAGAAGCTCAAGAACCAGTGGCTCGACTGGAAGTGGCGTCAGTCGGTCGCCCCCAACGGTGCCCAGATCGGGCTCGGCACGGACGTCGGCAGCCTCGCGATCTGCTACCGGCGCGACCTGTTCAAGAAGGCCGGCCTGCCGACGAGCCGCACGGCCGTCTCGAAGCTCTGGCCGACGTGGCAGGCATACGTCGCGACCGGCAAGCGCTTCCAGAAGCACGCGCCGAAGGGCGTGTCGTTCTTCGACTCCGGCAGCAACGTCTACAACGCGATGATCGGGCAGCTGAACCCCGCGTACTACAACGCCAAGGGCAAGGTCGTCGTCGGCTCGAACCCGAAGGTCAAGGCGGCGTATGCACTGACGATGAAGGCCATCCAGGCGCATGAGAGCGCCGGCCTGGCCGCGTTCAGCAACGAGTGGAACACCGGCTACAAGAAGGCCACCTTCGCAACCGTCACCTGCCCGGCCTGGATGATGGGCTACATCCAGGGGCAGGCCCCAAAGTCGAAGGGCAAGTGGGACATCGCGGCCGTCCCGGGCGGCGGCGGCAACTGGGGCGGGTCGTTCCTGACCGTCCCGAAGCAGAGCTCCCATCCGAAGGAGGCCTACGACCTGGCGAAGTACCTGACCTCGCCCGCGTCGGAGACGTACATCTTCAAGCAGACCGGGAACCTGCCGAGCCAGCCGAAGCTGCTCAAGAGCAAGGCCGTGCTGGCTTTCAAAAACCCGTTCTTTAGCAACGCGCCGGTGGGGAAGATCTTCGGGACCTCGGCGATGAAGCTGAAGCCGCAGATCCTGGGCCCGCACCAGGGCGACATCCAGACTGCGTCCACCAACGCGATCCAGCGGGTCGAGCAGAAAAAGCAGAGCCCGGCCAAGTCCTGGAAGCAGTTCTTGAAGGACGTCAAGGCAGTCGCGTAAGCGCTTTGCCCCGACGGTGAGTCGGCCCGGCTCGAGAAGCGCCCTCCTCTCGAGCCGGGCACTCGCCGCCAACGGCGCGAAGGAAAGGACCGAGGCGTGAGCGAACAGACGGCAGTGGAGGCTCCCGTGGTCGCGCGCAGGCGCTGGACCGTTCGCCGCCGGCTGCACCGGCTGGACGCGAAGGCCGCGCCCTACCTCTACATCTCGCCCTTCTTCATCCTCTTCGCCACGTTCGGGCTCTTCCCGCTCGGCTACACGGCGTACGTCGCGATGACCGACCGGACGCTGCTCGATCCCACTTGGAACTTCATCGGGCTCGACAACTTCACGGCCCTCATCCACGACTCGTACTTCTGGAATGCCCTCGAGAACACGCTCGGGATCTTCCTCATCGCGACGATCCCCCAGCTCCTCTTCGCACTCTTCCTGGCCCACGTCCTGAACACGAAGCTGCGCGCCCGCACGTTCTTCCGGATGTTCGTCCTGCTCCCGCAGGTCACCTCGCTCGTGGCCGTCGCGCTGATCTTCACGCAGCTCTTCTCGCACGACTACGGCCTGATCAACTACGTCCTCAGCCAGTTCGGCATCCACAAGATCGACTGGGAGGCCGGGCGGCTCTCGTCGTGGGTCGCGATCTCGGTGATGGTGACCTGGCGCTGGGCGGGCTACAACGCCCTGATTTACCTCG
>Ga0173483_10000110_pt1 | contig 19222 bp, 16 predicted proteins | sample NitcycUS178409R2_FD_122621 | JGI IMG/M metagenome (GOLD analysis project Ga0173483, IMG submission 122621) | Soil microbial communities from Arlington Agricultural Research Station in Wisconsin, USA - Nitrogen cycling UWRJ-S178-409R-2 (version... | ecosystem: Environmental > Terrestrial > Soil...
CGCCGTTGAAGTCGCCGACGAAGATCCGGTCGCGCCCCACGGCCGGCGTCGAGTAGCCCAGGGAGTTGACATTGTCCGTCCAGAGGACGCGTCCGCTCGAGGCGTCGAGCGCGACGATCTTCCCCGACCGCGCGATCGTGTAGAGCCGCTCGCCGTCCGTCGACGCGCTCGCGTAGAAGCTCTCGTACCGGAACGCGTCGCGCTTCACGTACGTGCTCCAGAGCTTCGTCCCGTTCCGCTGCCTCAGGCAGAAGATCGAGCCCGCGTACGTCGTGATGCAGACCCGGCCCCGGGCGAGCGACGGGCTCGAGTTGATCCGACCGCCCGTGTCGTAGGCCCAGCGGACGTGACCGGTATCCGTGTCGACCGCGAACAGCCGGCCGTCAGTCGTGCCGAAGTACGCGATCCCGTCGACCACCGCCGGCGAGGACTCGACGATCGCGTTCGTCCGAAGCTGCCACACCTCCTTGCCGCTCGCTCGCGCCAGCGCGGTGACCGTGCCGTCCTTCGCGCTCACGATCAGGTTGTCACCCGCGATCGCAGGCGTCGACGGCTTGTGCGCGTGGTTGACCCGCCGCCAGAGCACCTTGCCGGTCGCCGCCTCGATCGCCCAGGTGTCGCCCTCGAACGTGTTGACGTACAGCATCCCGTCGCAGTAGCTCGGCGGATACTCGACGTACGACTTCAGCCCGCGCGCCCAGAGCCTCTTGCCGGGGACGCCGAGATCGATGCCGAGGCGGGCGAGGCTCCGCGACGGGCCGCCGCCGAACATCGGCCAGCAGCGCTTGTCGATCGCGACCTCTGGCTTGGGCTTGGGCGGTGGAGGCGGAGCCGTCGTCTGGGGCGGCGGCGCGGTCGTCGGCGGCGGGGCCACGACGGTGACGTCGGTCACCTCGGTCTCGAGCGTTCCGGTCGGGAGGGCTCGGGTCGTGACGAGGGCGACCGCAAGGCCGAATCCCAACGCGAGGGCGGCGGCGAGAACGAGGAGGAGTCGGCGGCGCATGGGCGAGGTCGGCTCCGTGTGCCGAGCATCCAGTGTGCCTACCCTGCCGGGCGGCGCCGACCCGTCCTTACAATCGCCGTTCAGGTGGCGGGGAGCTGCGCTCAGCACGAGGTGTCGCGCCCAGGGCGCGCGCGACGCGGCTCGGCGGCCGGGCTCGAGGCGCGATGAGCTCCCGGCTCGCACCTGCGCTCCTCGTCGCGGCCCTCCTCGCGGCCACGTCCGCGGCCTTCGTCGTCACCGAGAAGCTAAAGCTCACGCGGAGCCCGATCGTGGGGCCGGTCGTCGCCAAGGTCTTCTCCCCGACCTGCGACTGTCCCACGGCGACCGCGGAGATCCGCTTCCGGCTGCGCCGGCCCGACCGCGTCAGCGTCGAGATCATCGACTCGCGCGGCGACGTCGTGCGCGAGCTCGCCCGGAGCCGCGCGCAGGGACGCGCGTTCGTGTCGTACGTCTGGGACGGTCGCGACACGGCCGGGCGCGTGGTCGACGAGGGGACCTATCGGCCGCGGATCCACCTCGCTCGCCAGCGGCGCACCATCGTGATGCCGAACCGGATCCGCGTCGACACGACCGCGCCCCGCGTCGTCAGCTTCACGGCCCGGCCGCTCGTCATCTCACCCGACGGCGACGGTCGTTCCGACCGGGCCAAGATCCGGTACCGCGTGAGCGAGCACGCCGTCGTCGAGCTCTACGTCGACGGGGTCCGCGCGCTCCGGCGGCTGGGCACCAGGACCGCGGGGACGATGGACTGGTTCGGCACCGCGGGAGGCGAGCCGCTCCCCGAAGGCCCACACGTCCTCCGTCTCGTGGCACGCGACCTGGCCGGGAACCTCGGGCCAAGGTCGGGCTCCCGGACGGTTCGCATCCACTTCCTCGCACTCGGTCGCGACCGGGTCGTGACGACACCGGGCGAGTACTTCGCGATCCTGGCGCTCTCCCAGGCGCGGACGCTCCGCTGGCAGCTCGCCGGCCACTCCGGCACTGCGCGCCCCGGAACCCTGCGACTGAAGGCGCCGGAGGCGCCGGGGCGGTACATCCTGCGGGTCGAATCGAACGGGCACGTGCAGCGGGCAACGGTCGTCGTCCGGGCGGCGCTTCCGTGAGCGTCGCGGCCCAGGCGGGCGCGCTCGTCGGGAGTGCCGGGCTCGCAGGCCTGTATCTCGGCACGACGCGCGTCGCGCGGATCGCCGGTCTCGCGGGATGGGCCGTCGGGCTGGGCGTGATCGGGCTCTACCTGCTTCCAGACCTCAGCCGCTCCCGACTCGCTGCCGCCGCGCTCGGCGGGCTCGTCGCCTCCGTCGTCGTCGCCGTGCTCCTCAGGCGCTGGCCCTACTTCCTCGCCTTCGCGACCCTCGCCTGCATCCCGCTCCGGCTCCCCGTGAACATCGGCAGCGAGGAGGTCAATCTGCTCCTGCCCCTCTACGCCGTGATCGGCGGGCTGGCGCTCTCGCTCGGCTGGGCGCTGCTCGAGGGAGACGATCGGACGCGCGAGCTGGGGCCGGTTGCGTGGCCCGTCGCGGCGTTCGTCGGCTGGGCGGGCCTCTCGATGCTGTGGGCCGTCGATGTGCACCGGGGCGCGATCCTCCTCGGCGCCTTTCTGCTGCCGTTCGGCCTCCTCGCCGTCGGCTTCGCACGGCTCCCCTGGCGTGGGCGCTGGCTCACCTGGCTCTGGGGAGGTCTCGTCGGGACGGCGCTGGCCTACGCGGCCGTGGGCGGCTACCAGTGGCTGACGCGGGACGTCTTCTGGAACCCGAGCGTCAAGGTCTTCAACGCGTACGCGCCGTTCTTCCGCGTGAACTCGGTCTTCTGGGATCCGTCGGTGTACGGCCGGTATCTGACCGTGGCGATTCTCGCGTCGCTGGCCGGCATTCTCCTCGGCGGCGTCCGCGGCCGGCGCATGGCCGGGCTCTACGCGGTGGTCGTCGCGACCTGGCTCGGCCTCCTGATCTCGTTCTCGCAGTCGAGCTTCGTCGCGCTCGCCGCCGGGATCGTCGTGGCCGTCGCGGTTGCCTGGGGCCGGAAGGCGACGATCGCGCTCGTCGCGCTCGCGGCGGCGACCGCGGTCGTGGTCCTCGCCGTGCCGCAGGTGCGCCACGAGCTCGTCGGGAAGTCGCGCTCGGGGGTCAACAGGATCACCTCGGGCCGGGCGAACCTCGTCGGCCAGGGAATCCGCATCGCGCTCGACCATCCGGTCACCGGAGTCGGCGCGGGCGGGTTCTCGCGCGAGTACGCGCGCCGACGCGGCATCGTCGGCAAGGACCCGAAACGGGTCGCGTCGCACACGATGCCCGTGACGGTTGCCGCCGAGGGCGGGATCGTCGGCCTTGCCCTTCTCGGCTGGCTGCTCGCGGCCGCGTTCCTCTCGACCCTGACGGGCCTGGGACGGGGCTTCACCTCGCGCGTCTCGCTCGCGATCGGGGTCGTGCTCGTGGCGATCGCGGTCCACAGCGTCTTCTACGCGGCCTTCTTCGAAGACCCGATGACCTGGGCGCTGCTCGGGCTCGTCGGCTTGACGGCCCGCGTGCCGAAGAAGTCAGCGCCGCGGGCGGCGGGCGCGCCCGAGCTCCCGGCCGCGAATGCGTCGGCGGCCGTGCCGGAGGCCACGCCGACCGCGTCGACGTAGACTCGCGCCGTGCTCGACGGCCTCAAGCGCGCGCTGGTGCTCGCGCCACACACCGACGACGGCGAGTTCGGATGCGGCGGGACCATGGCGCGGCTCGTCGAGGGCGGGTGCGAGGTGCGCTACGTCGCGTTCTCCATCGCGACTCGCTCGCTTCCGCCCGGCTTCGCCCCCGACACGCTCGCACGCGAGGTGCGCGCCGCGACGGCCGAGCTGGGAATCCCCGAATCGAACCTGACCGTGCACGACTTCGACGTTCGGACGTTCCCCGAGCGACGTCAGGACATCCTCGAGCTGCTCGTCGCGCTCTGGGAGGAGTGGCGCCCGGACGTCGTCTTCCAGCCGTCGCACCACGACGTCCACCAGGACCACCAGACGATCGCGCAGGAGGGCCTGCGCGCGTTCAAGCGGACGACGATCCTCGGCTACGAGATTCCCTGGAACAACTTCGACTTCTCCTACGGCGCCTACCTCGCGCTCGAGCGCCGACATGTCGAGCGGAAGGTCGCAGCCGTGCGGTGCTACGCCTCGCAGCAGCATCGCCGCTACGCCGACGAGGACTACATCTGGAACCTCGCCCGCGTCCACGGGACGAACGTCAACCGCGAGTTCGCCGAGGTGTTCCAGGTCTATCGGCTCGTCGCCTGAGCACAGCGTCCGCCCAGGCTCCCACCGATCCGCAGGCATGCGCGCGCACCCGATCGGGTACGGGGTGTGTCGAGCGCCCACAACCGGCCGCTCGAAGGGCAGGAGAGGAGGAGTGAGATGCTCGGGACAGCGAAGGCGTTCAGCGGGTTCTCGGTCGACGACATCGACGCGGCGAAGGGTTCTACCATCGCGTGGTTCAAGGATCCCGCGGGGAACGTGCTCTCCGTGCTCGAAGCGAGCTGAGCCGGGGCGCGCGAGGCCCCGGAGCCTGACGCGCCGCCATGACGTCGACCGTCTAGCCTCCTCGCATGCGTCCCGGTCTCATCGGTGCGTGCCTCTGCCTGCTCGCAGGGCTCTGCATGGTCGCCGGGCTCGCGGTCGACCTCGACTCGACCGAGGCAAAGATCCTGATGGCGGCGTCGGCGGTCTTCTTCGTTCCCGGCGCGCTGCTCACGTACACCTGGATGAGGATGCGGATGCCGCCTCGCTGAAGCCCCGGCGCAACGCCATGCCGAGCGCCGCGTCGCCGGTTTAGACAGGTCTAAAGATTCCGACTAGAGTTTAGGCATGGCTAAACTGACGCGTCGGCGGCTGCTCTGCGCGACGGCGCCGCTTGCTGCGGCGCCGCTCGGCGTCAAGCTCGCGCTCGGCGGTCAGGCGGAGGCGGCGGGGCACGACCACGAGGCGCACCGCGCGACTGTGGGGCACGTGGAGACAGCCGCGAGCGGCCACGCGGCGATGATCGGCGAGGGTGCGCCCGCCGTCGGGGGCCCGAACGACCTCGACGCGCTGCTGTACCCGCCCGACCCGAGGCCGCACCAGCCCGGACGCCTGCGTGAGTACACGCTCGTCGCGCACGACGTGGAGATCGAGATCGCCCCGGGCGTCTTCTTCCCCGCCTGGACGTACAACGGCACCGTGCCGGGCCCCGTGATCAGGGCGACGGAAGACGACCTCCTGCGCGTGCGCTTCGTCAACGCGGGCGCGCACCCGCACACGATCCACTTCCACGGGATCCACCCCACGAACATGGACGGCGTCTTCGAGATCGTCGGCCCGGGCGACGAGTTGACGTACGAGTTTCCCGCGCGGCCCGCCGGCTTCCATGTCTACCACTGCCACGCGACCCCGCTGAAGAAGCACATCCACAAGGGGCTCTACGGCGCGTTCGTCATCGACCCGAAGGAGCCTCGCGAGCCCGCGCGCGAGCTCGTGATGGTGATGAACGGCTACGACACCGACGGGGACGGCGAGAACAACTTCTACACCGTCAACGGGCGGACGTTCTACTACGCCCGCTATCCGATCCGCGCGCGCAAGGGCGAGCTCGTCCGCATCTACCTCGCGAACCTGACCGAGTTCGACCTGATCAACTCGTTCCACCTCCACGCCGACTTCTTCCGCTACCAGCCGACCGGCACCGGCGAGCACTGGGAGTACACGGACACGGTGATGCAGTGTCAGGGGCAGCGCGGCGTGCTCGAGCTCCGATTCGCCCATGCGGGGACGTTCATGTTCCACGCCCACCAGTCCGAGTTCACCGAGCTCGGGTGGATGGGCTACTTCCGGGTGGAGGAGTAGAGGGAATGGAGGCGCGCACGGCCGCCGGTGAGGTCGGCTGGCGCTTGTGGGCGCTCGTGCCGATCCTCCTCCTCGCGCTCGCCGTCGCGGCCGTCGTCTCGCAGGGTGACCGCGTCGTCGACCTCGTGGGCGGCGCGCCGCCGCCCGCCGACGAGCTCGACGTGCGCCGCGTCGAGCTGCGGCAGGGCGAGATCCGCGTGCTCGTGCGAAATCCGCAGCGCGAGGACGTGACGATCGCCTCGGTGACGGTCGACGACGCGATCGTCCCCTTCTCCCTCGACGGCCCGGCGACGCTCGGGCGCCTGCGCTCGAGCACCGTGGTCGTCCCGTACGACTGGGTGCCCGACGAGCCGCTCTCGATCGGCGTGACGACGTCGACGGGCATCCAGACCGTTCACGACGTTCCGGCGGCCGTGCTGACGCCGGAGCCCGGCGCGCGCGGCTTCCTCGGCTACTTGCTGATCGGGCTGTTGGTGGGGGTCGTGCCCGTCGCGCTCGGGCTGCTGTGGCTGCCGAGCCTGCGCCGCGCCGGCTCGGCCTGGCTTGCCGCCTTCATGGCGCTCACCGCCGGGCTGCTCACGTTCCTCGGCGTCGAGGCGCTCTTCGAGGCACTCGAGCTGCAGGCCGGGCTGCCGCCGTCGCTCGGCGGCCCCGGGCTCGTGCTGCTCGGCGTCGCCGCGAGCGCCCTCGGGATGACCTTCCTCTCGATGCGGCTGACGAAGGGCAGGGTCGGCGCGAGCGGTCTCGCTCTCGCGCTTCTCGTCGCGATCGGGATCGGCGTGCACAACCTCGGGGAGGGACTTGCGATCGGGACGTCCTTCGCGACCGGCGAGCTGCAGCTCGGAGCGTTTCTCGTGATCGGCTTCATGGTGCACAACGTCACAGAAGGGCTCGCAATCGCCGCGCCGGCGACCCGCGCCCGCGTGACGCTCGTGCGGCTCGCCGCGCTCGCGCTGATCGCCGGCGCGCCGGCGATCCTCGGCACCTGGGTCGGCGCGTACGCGACGAACGACGTGCTGACGCCGCTCTTCTTCGCGCTCGCGGCCGGCGCCGCGCTCCAGGTCGTCGTCGAGGTGGGTCGCTACGTCGCGCGGACCGCGCCCGGCGGCCTCCGGTCGGGGTGGGCGGTCGGCGGCTATCTCGCCGGGATCGCCGCGATGTGGGCGACCGGCCTCCTGATCGGCTGACGTGGACCCGCTCGAGACCGCTGGGCGCGTCGATGCTCCGACGGAGCGACCCCCGCACGACCGCACGGCGCCCGTCCACCCGCTCGACGACGTCCTCCCGGGCGAGGCGCGCGTCTTCGAGGCCGCGCAGGACTCGCTCGCGGGCAGGCGCCGCGGCGCGCGCGGCCTCTGGCCGTTCCTCGGGCCTGCGTTCGTCGCCTCCGTCGCATACGTCGACCCCGGGAACTTCGCGACGAACATGGCCGGCGGCGCGCAGTTCGGTTACCTGCTGCTCTGGGTGATCCTGACGGCCAACCTGATGGGGATGGTGATCCAGTCGATGAGCGCGAAGCTCGGGATCGCCACCGGGATGAACCTGCCCGAGGTCTGCCGCGAGCGCTTCTCGCGGAGGACGAGCGTGGCACTCTGGCTCCAGGCCGAGGTGATCGCGATGGCGACCGACCTCGCGGAGTTCATCGGCGCGGCGATCGGGCTGAACATCCTCTTCGGAATCCCGCTCTTCCCGGCCGCGCTGATCACGAGCGCGGCCGCGTTCGCGATCCTGGCCCTCCAGGCCCGCGGCTTCCGCCGGCTCGAAGCGGTGATCGCCGCGTTCATCGGCGTGATCGTGGTCGCATTCGCCGCGCAGGTCTTCCTCGCAGAGCCGAACCGGGAAGACGTCCTCCAGGGCTTCGTGCCAGGCTTCGAGGGGTCGGAGAGCGTGCTTCTCGCGGTGGGCATCCTCGGCGCGACGGTGATGCCGCACGTGATCTACCTCCACTCGGCGCTCACGCAGCATCGGGTGATCGGTGCGACGGAGGAGGAGAAGCGCCGCATCTTCCGCTTCGAGCTCGTCGACGTCGTCATCGCGATGGGTATCGCGGGGATCGTCAACATGAGCATGCTCGTGATCGCGGCGGCCGTGTTCCATGAGAACGGCCTCACCGACGTCGGCGACGACCTCGTCCAGGTGGCGAACGAGCTCGAGACGCACCTCGGCAGCCACACGGACCTCCTGTTCGGCGTCGCACTGCTCGCATCGGGGCTCTCGTCGTCGAGCGTCGGGACGCTCGCGGGCCAGGTCGTGATGCAGGGGTTCATCCGGCGCCGGATCCCGCTCTTCCTGCGGCGGGCGATCACGATGGCGCCGGCGCTCCTCATCATCGCCGTCGGAATCGACCCTTCGCGCGCGCTCGTCCTGAGCCAGGTCGTGCTCTCGTTCGGAATCCCCTTCGCGCTCGTTCCGCTGCTCTGGTTCTGCCGCGACCGGTCGCTGATGGGCGGCCTCGTCAACCGGCGCTCGACGACGGTCCTCGCGACGGCGATCGCCGTCCTGATCATCGGCCTCAACGTCTTCCTGCTCGAGCAGACGCTGCTGTAGCTCACCCCGCCGGCAGGCGCCGGCGCGCGACCAGACGGCCGAGCCGCCGCCGCTCCTCGGCGCTCGTGAAGCCCAGCACTCCGAGCGCGAGCGGGTACGCGAGCACGAGGACGACGACCGCGGCCAGGCCCGCGTCGAGCTCCTTGCCGATGGCCGCGAGCGCGACGGCTGCCAGCGCGGCCGTCACGACGCGACGCCACTGGTAGGGCACGGGATAGATCCGCTGCGACCACCACGCCATGCCCACCGCCATCGTCGTGTACGCCGCGACGGTCGCCAGGGCGGCGCCCATCATCCCGTAGGGCGGGATGAGCGCCAGGTTGAGCGCGACGTTGACGACGGCCGCCGCACCCGTGACGACCCAGTTGAACTGCGTCCTGCGGGCCCGGCCGACCCCGATCGCGATGACGATGTACGAGGCGTACGAGACCGTGGCGAACGCGAGTGGGCCGACGACGCTCGCGGAGTCGGCGAACCGCGGTGCGGCGAGCAGGTCGACGAGCCACGGCGACAGCAGCGTGAGGGCGAGTGCGACCCACGCGGTCACGACCGTGAGGTACGTCAGGACGTAGGCGTAGGTGCGGCGCGCTTCCCGCTCGTCCTTGATCGAGTAGGCGAAGGCAGGCCACGCCATGCGGAAGGCGGTGAGTAGCAGCACCATCGCCGAGGCGACGCGCACGCCGACGGAGTAGAGGCCCGCCTCGGCGACGTCGGCGAGCTTCACGAGAAAGAAGCGGTCGCTGAAGTTCGTCACCCACAGAAACAGCGCGGTCGGGACGAGCGGGATGCCGAAGTGGTTCATCTCGCGCAGAAGACCGCGATCGAACTGGAGGCCGAGCTGCTCGCGGCGGTAGCCGAGCAGTGCGAGGTAGACGATGAGCGTCCCGCTGAAGTTTCCGACGATCACTCCGATGGCGCCCTTCTCGAGCGAGACGACGAGCAGGAGCGTGATCGCGATCGTGAGGAAGACGTTTGCGAGGCTGGCGCACACGAATGCGACCGAGCGTTCCTCGACCCGGAAGAGCGAGGTCATCTGTTCGTAGTTGACGGTCGCCCAGAGCGCGACGCCCGCGGCGCGGACGAGGTTTGCGGCGCCCGCGTCCCCGAAGAGGAGCGTCGCGATCGGGCTCGCGAACAGCAGGAGGAGGAGGAGCCCGAGCGTCCCGCCGCCCATCGTGAACCAGAACGACGTCCGCAGGACGCGTAACCGGCCGTCGTCGTCCTCGACGTCGAAGTAGAACCGGAAGAACGCGCTCGTGATCCCCGCGCGTAGGATCAGCCCCATCACCGTCGTGAGCGCGAGCAGCGTTTCGATCTGGCCGTAATCGGACGGCGTCAGGTACCTCGTGTAGAGGGGCAGCAGGAGCACGGCGATGACTCGCGAAACGAGGCCGCCGATGCCGTAGATCGCCGAGTGCCGCCCGAGGCGGCGGAGCTGCTGGCCGAGGCCCGACGCGGAGGCGCCCTCACCGTCGGTGAAAGCCGAGCCGGGAGGCACCGCGCCCTCGAGCTCGGTGTCGCCGAGCGGCAACGCCGGCGGCAGGTCCGACGACGGCTCGCTGCGGCGGGGAGCGGCGAGCACCCTGCGAGCACCCGTGCCGGCCGTCTCCATCACGGCGGAATAGACGTCGAGCAGCCGGTCGGTCACGCTGTCGAGGTCGTGGACGCGCTCGACGTACGCCCGCGAGGCCGCTCCGATCTCCGCGCGGCCGGATGGCCCCGCGTCGACCAGCTCGGCGAGACGCTCGTGCAGCGTCTCCGCCGACGCGTTCACGACCGGGACATCGACGCCGTACGCCTCCTCCGTGCGTCGCACGGCCCCGTCGTGCAGAAAGGTGATGACCGGCTTGCCGAGCGCCATGCACTCGATCGCGAAGAGGCCGTACCAGCCGGCGTTGAGCTGGTCGACGACGATGTCCGCGTCGCGGTAGCGCGCAAGCGCCTCGTCGTGACGGAGCCCTTCGACGATGCGGAGGTCGACGTCGAGCCCCGCGCATGCCTCGATGACGTGGTCGGTTCCCTTGCGGCGACGCGACGAAGGTGCGTGGACGACGACGGGGCGCCGCCGGGACGACGGCGCCGTCGGGGTGATCGACGAGAGGTCGATGCCCGGCGGGATCACCGAGGCGTCCGGGACCCAGCGGATCGCGTCGTAGCTGCCGACGATCTCGGCGTTCGCCTTCCTCCCGTACGCGAGCTCCTCCCGCGTCTTCCCACGGATGTCGGAGCCGAGGTAGTGCATCACCGATCGTGTCCGGAAGGCGCGCAGGATCGGGAACTGGAGCGACTGTGGGACGAGCGTCAGCCCGAATGTGAAGTGGAAGAGATCGGTGCGCGGCAGGAGCTCCGCGAGCACCTTCCACTGGGCGAGCTGACGACGGACGAGCCCTCCGTGGAGCTCGAGCGACCGGTCGGCCTCGGGGTGCAGCGTGTAGCGGTTGAAGACCACGAGCGACGCGTCGATGCCACGCCGCCTAAGCGCCTGGACGTTCGTCCATGGCACACCGGCGGTGTTGACGGGGCAGTGCACGACGCGGAGCGGGCGGCTCCCGGTCGGGCTCACTGGTCCCACTCGAGCTGATCGAAGTAGCGGAGCGCCGTGCGGCCCGGCCGCACCCGAGCACGCAGCGCCTCGAGCTCGTCGTCGGAGATCTCCCCGAGGGCGCGCTTGACCCCGAGATAGGGAAGGTTCAAATCCTCCTGGTAGACGATCGTCGAGATCCGCGGGTTGATCTCGATCACCTGTTCGCCGACGAGCTGGATGTTGAAGAACCACTCGATCGCGAGCTCGGCGACGATGCGGTCCGCGATCGCCATCAACTCGGGCTCGTCGAGCGTGACGAAGTACATCGCGAGGCCCGCACGCATCGCCTCGCGGGTCTTCGCGTGCCCGAGCACCACGCGGCGACCGTCGGCGATGCCGTCGATCGTCCGTTCGCCGCCGGTCGCCAGCTCCATCACGAGAAGGTCCGGGCCGCCCTCGTCGGGGAGGAGCTCGACCGCCTCCTCGAGGCGCATCGCCACCGAGCCGGGCCGCTCGTGGAGCAGCTGGTGCGCGCGGTCGACGGTGGGGTCGAGCACCCGAAAGCCGCGCGAGCCGGACGAGAAGACCGGCTTGAAGCAGACGGGCCGGTCCGGGTAGCCGAGCTCGCGGGCGGCGGCGTCGACCGCCGCGGCCCCGCTCACGCGCCGAAACTCCGGCGCCGGGACGCCGAGCCGGTGGAGCAGTGCGTAGCTCTCCGCCTTGTCGTTCGAGCGGTGGATCGTGTCCGGGCCGGAGACGAGGACGGGGACGGGAAAGCGCTCGCGGTGCGCGGCGAGGCCCTCCAGGTCGAAGGACGACTGCGGAACGACGACGTCGACGGCCTCGCGCTCGACCACCTCGAGCACCGCGTCTGCGAAGCCGGGCTCGGAGCCGGGCGGGACGCGGTGGAAGGCGTCGCAGAGGTGCCGGCCGACGGAGCGCTCGGACATGTCGGTGCCGACAAGGCGCAACTCGCGTTCGCCGTTCTCGCGCAGCCCGCGCAACAGCGCGGCAGTGCCGGGGGCCCCGGAGGCCGAGACGAGCACCGTCACAGGGCGGAGCCTCACGCGAGGTCGATTCTGTCCTCGGCGAGCTGGCCGAGCCGTCGCTCGCGCTCGGCGTCGAGCATCGAGCGCATCGTCCGTCCCATCGAGTCTCCCGGGTAGACCCAGATCTCCGGGTGGGTCAGCAGCTGGAGCCACGGGAAGGCGCCCGCGCGCAGTTCTTCGTGTGGGCAGCCGGAGCGCCAGCGCTGGTTCGAGTCGGAGCGGTACGTGGCAGGGTCGAAGAAGCCCGCCTGCATGACGTTCACGGCGCCTGCGATCGGTGCGTTCACGTAGTCGGGGTCGGGGTTGTGCCAGGCGACGACGGCGTCGAAGCGCTCGTCGAGCGTGGCGTTCGGATGGACGGCGTGGAGGCCGACGCGGTGTCCGAGCTCGCGCAGCCGCGCGATCGCGCGGACGCCCTCCGGAGAGGCGAGGTTGTAGAAGACGGACTCCGTCATCAGGAAGTACGTGGCGGTCGCTTCGTGGTTCATCTCCAGCTCGGCCAGCTGCACCGCGGCGTCGAGCGAGAGGTCGACGTCGTGGCGGAGGAGCACGTCTCCGGTCGTCGGCGGATGGTCGAAGTGGGTGAAGCGGTAGCCGCCCGTGCGGGCCGCGTCGAGCAGTTCGCGGTAGTGGTCGAGGTCGAACGCGCAGGTCATTCGACCTCGACCTCGAGGAGCCGCGTGGCCGCCTCGGCGCGCTCGAGGGCCTCGATCGACGTGTCGGCGGTCGCGATCACGTACCCACGACGATCGCCGTCGAGCCGGACGGGACGGATCGTCTCGCCCTCGACCAGGTATGTCTCCGCCTGAACCACGCCCTCGGCGCTGAGAACAGGCTCCAGCGAGCCGATCCGGGTGACACGGCCCGTGGGGAGCGGCCCGGGCGACGAGGTGAGGAAACGGATCGCGAGCGGCTGCGAGAACCGCGGTAGCGCGAGCTCGTCGGGCACCTCCTCGCCGAGCGCGAAGCGAAAGGCGAGCTCGACGAGGTCGACGCCGACCGCGTGGCGGACGAGATCCGCCATCTGTCCTCCCGGGATCCGCGCCGCGACCTCGACGACCGACACGCTCCCGTCGGGCGAGGCGATCAGCTGCGGGAAGGCGATGCCGTCGCGGAGCCCGAGCGCCGACACGCACCGCTCGGCTGTGCGCTCGGCGAGCGCGAGCTGGTCGGAGTGGATCGAGGCCGGGTAGAGGTGGATCCAGCCGACGCCGAATCCGATGCCGGGGGGACGGAGCCGGTCGGAGAGCGTCACGAGCCGAGCCTCGCCCGCGCGTGCGACGACGATCCCGTTCATCTCCGTTCCGTCGACGAACCGCTCGAGGATCGCCTCCCGCCCGGGCGACTCGGCGAGCGCCGAGTGGAGATGCGACTCGAGGTCGCCCGGCGTCTCGATGCGGAAGACGCCGCGCTGTCCGCCCGAGTCGACCGGCTTCAGCACCGCGGGGAGCCCGACCGAGTCGATCGCCGCGCGACCCTCTGCGAGGTTGCGGACGGCGGCGTACCCCGGTTGCGGGACGCCCTCCTCCGCGAGCGTACGTCGCATCGCGAGCTTGTGGGTCATCCGGTGTGCGACGTCCGTGCCGATGGACGGCAATCCGAGGCGCTCCGTCACCGCCGCGACGACCGGGACGGCCCGGTCGGCCGAGACCGTCAGCGCGCCGTCGACCCCGTGCCGCCGGGCGACCTCCTCGACGGCGCCGACATCGGCGAAGTCGACGACCTCGGGCATGTCGGCCAACCTGAGCCCTGGAGCATCTGGATTGCGGTCGACGGCCACGACCCGGAGCCGTCGCTCGCGCGCCTGGACGATCGCGCGCCGCTGGTGACGGCCGGCGCCGACGAAGAGGATGCTCGACACGGCGCGATGCTAGACGCGCCTGCCCGGGTGCGGGCCGCCCGTTGGGCCGACGAGGCGTTCGCACCGCGGATGCCGGGGCGACAGGAGCGGCTGTGGAGCGATTTGCACAGAATCGGCACGGTCCTGTCACCCACGCGTCGTCCTTCTCACGTTAGGCTCGAGGCCGTGGGGAGGAGGTCGGTGGCCCGAGACCATTGACCCCTTCGGACATGGCCCCTCCGGACACTTCGGATGGCTTTGGCGCCGTGGGAGCCGCCGCGTCCGAGCTCACGGCCGTGCGGAGCTCGCAGGCCGGCGCCTTCAGGTCGGCCCGCCGGCGGGCAAGAGCGAGGGCACCTTGCTCCACCGCTCGATCTGGCAACCGTCGGCCCGCGACAGCCGGGCCCAGACGGCATGGCCGCCGACCCGGCCGCGGACGAGCGCCACCTGGGGCCCTCCGAAGAGCTCCGCGCATGCGGTGCCGGGCGGCACGGGGCTGAACGCGCGCCAGCCGACGCGCGCGAGCTCCCGGCAGACACGAGAACGGCGCGGATGCGTGCCGCGGGGCGGGTCGCAACGGAGTGTCCAGCGGATCGCGGTCGCCGGCCGCGCAGAATCCTCGACGTAGGTGATCACGAGCGACGTCCTCGCCCCCGGGGCCGTCGCCGCGGGGACGGCCGACGCCAGGGCGAGCACGGCGAGCGCGCCGATGACCACCGCCACGCGCATCCAGGAAGGGTACGCGCAGAGGCGACGACGGAGGGGCGGCGTGGCCCGTCCAGGAGGTGATCGCCGCCACGAGCTCACCCCTACCGGGTGCGCGGTCGGGCCCCGAAAGTGCCCAAGACGCGCGAGCTCACGCCGCCGGACGCGTGAGCTCGTGGCATCAGGCCTCTCAGAGCGCAACTACGATCCCCGCGTGTCACTGACGGGAAAGCGCGTGCTGATCACCGGCGGCGCCGGGTTCATCGGCACGACGCTTGCCGGCCGGCTGGTAGACGCGAACGAGGTCGTCGCGGTCGACAACCTCCACCGCGACGCGCTCTCGGGCACGGAGCTGTCGGCCCATCCGAACTTTCGCTTCGTCGAAGGTGACGTGCTCGACCTGCCGCGGCTCGTCGAGCTGGCGGAGGGCTGCACCCATCTCGTGCATGCAGCGGGGATCGCGGGCGTCGACACCGTCCTCGCGAGCCCCGTCCGGACGATGCGCGTCAACGTGATCGGCACGTACAACGCTCTCGAGGCCGGCGTCGCAACACGCGAGACCCTCGAGCGGCTGGTCGAGTTCTCGACGAGCGAGGTGTTCGGGCAGCACGCGTTCAACGTGCAGGAGGCGCAGGTCACCACGATCGGATCGGTGGGCGAGGCGCGTTGGACGTACGCCGTCTCGAAGCTGGCAGGCGAGCACATGGCGCACGCGTACCACTCGGAGCTCGATCTCCCCGCCGTCTCCCTCCGTCCCTTCAACATCTACGGGCCTGGCCAGATCGGCGGCGGCGCCATCCGCGCGTTCATCGAGGCAGCACTCGCCGGCCGCGACCTCGAGATCCACGGGGACGGCGCGCAGATCCGCGCCTGGTGCTACGTCGACGACATGGTCGAGGGCCTCCTTCTGGCGCTCGAGCATCCGAACGCGATCGGTGAGAGCTTCAACATCGGCAACGCGCGCTCGGCGGTGACGATCTACGACCTCGCGACTCGCATCAAGCGCCTCACCGGCTGTCCGGGGGAGATCCGCTTCGTGCCACTCGACTACGTGGACGTCGAGCTCCGGATCCCGAACGTCGACAAGGCGCGCTCCCTGCTCGGCTTCGAGGCGAGCGTGGAGCTCGACGAGGGGCTCGAGCGCACGATCGCCTGGTACCGCGCGCGGCTCGGCGCGGCGGCGTGAGCAAGGCGATCCGGCTCGCACGGCCAGACGTCGGCGAGGCGGAGCTCGCCGCGGTCGCAGACGTTCTCGCGAGCGGGCAGCTGACAATGGGCCCGCAGGTCGCAGCCTTCGAGTCCGCGCTCGCAAGCGCGGTTGGCACTGCCCACGCGGTCGCCGTCTCCTCGGGGACCGCGGCGATCCATCTCGCGCTCCTCGCCCTTCGGGTCGGCCCGGGCGACGAGGTGATCGTCCCCGCGTACACGTTCCCCGCCACCGCGAACGCCGTCGAGCTCTGCGGCGCGCGCGCGGTGCTCGTCGACGTCGACCCCGAGACCTTCCTCGTGCGGCCGGAGCTCGTCGCCGAGGCCGTGACGGCCCGTACGCGCGCGGTCCTCGCCGTCCATCTCTTCGGACGTCCCATCGCGTGGGAAGAGCTCCAGACTGCCGTCTCGCAGGACGTCGTCCTCGTCGAGGATGCGGCGGGCGCGCTCGGTGCGCGCTACCGCGAGACTCCCTGCGGCGCGCTGGGGCTCCTCGCCTGCTTCTCGTTCCACCCGCGCAAGATCGTCACGACGGGCGAGGGCGGGGCGGTCACGACCGACGAGGCGGAGCTCGCCGGGGCCGTCCGCCGCCTCCGCCACCACGGGATCGCGTCCGGTCAGCCGATGGACATCTCGACGCCCGGCTTCAACTACCGGCTGCCGGACGTGCTCTGCGCGCTCGGGATCCCCCAGCTCGAACGGCTCGAGAGCCTCCTCGCGGCCCGGGAGCGCGTCGCGGGCTGGTACACGGAGCGGCTCGCCCACCTCGTCGGCACGCCGTCGGTCGACGAGGGCGACCGGCACGGCTGGCAGGCGTACGTCGTAGGCCTCGACCGGCGCGACGATGCACTCGCGGGGCTGCGGGCCGAGGGCATCGAGACGCAGATCGGCACGTACGCGGTCCACCACCTGTCGGCCTATCGCGACCGTGGGTCCTTCCCCGGCGCCGACGCGGCCTTCGAGCGTGCGCTCGCGCTCCCGTTCGCCGGGACGATGACGGAGGACGAGGTCGATCGCGTGTCGGCGGCGCTCGCGCGGTACGCCTAGCCAACAAGACGGGCGAGGCTGAAGCCACGCCCTGGGCCCGTGTGCTCTGGGTGGGCTAGAGGCAGATGTCGTCCGGGCGGACCGGGACTCGCCTCAGCGGCCGGCCGGTGGCGTTGCGGAGCGCCGAGACGATCGCGGCGGTGGAGACGACGGTCGGCGGCTCGCCGACTCCCTTGACTCCGTAGGGCGCGTCGGGCTCCGGGACCTCGATCAGCTCGATGGCGACCGGCGGCATGTCGAGCGCGGTCGGGATGAGGTAGTCGGTGAAGCTCGCGTTCAAGATCTGCCCGTCGCGCGTGACGATCTCCTCCATCAGCGCCAGGCCGAGGCCCTGCGCCGTGCCGCCCTCGATCTGCCCCTCGACGGCGAGCGGGTTCATCGCGGTGCCGACGTCCTGCGCCGTCCCGATCCAGACGACTCGCGTCAGGCCGAGCTCCACGTCGACCTCGACGACGACCCGCATGGCCGCCACCGCGAGCGCGACGTGGGCGCGCTCGCCGGTGACCTGGCCGGTCTCGGGATCGAGCGGGGTCGTGCGCGGATGACGGTAGACCCGCTCCACGTCCACCTCGCCATTCCCCTGCCGCTCGCGCTCCTCGAGCGCGGCGCGGCATGCGTCCCGTACGGCGCCCGCTGCCATCCACGTCATGCGCGAGGCGGACGCGGATCCTGCGGAACCGACCGCGGCTGTCGTGTGGGGCGCCAGAGTCACGTCGTCCGTGCCGAGCTCGGTCCTCGCGACCTGGAGGATGACGCCGACGACTCCCTGGCCGACCTCGGCCGCCGCGGAGTGCACGACCGCGCTGCCGTCCTCGCGCAGGACGACCCGCGCAGTGCAGAAGTCGTCGAATCCCTCCGAATAGCAGATGTTCTTGAACCCGAGCGCGAACCCGACGCCGCGGTGGACGCCCTCGCCCCGGGTCGTGTTGCCCGCGCCGCCCGGCAACCGGAGCGGGTCCCGGGGGAGAGCTTCCTCCGCCGGAACAGGAATGGCGGCGGCGCGGCGGATCACCTCCTGCGTCGGGAGCGAACCGGTGACGAGCTGCCCCGTCGGCAGGACGTCGCCGGGCTCGAGCGCGTTCAGCAGCCGTAGCTCGACGGGGTCGATCCCGAGTTCCCCGGCGAGGAGGTCCATCTGGGCCTCGGCCGCGAAGCAGGTCTGCACCGCACCGAAGCCGCGCATCGCTCCGCAGGGCGGGTTGTTCGTGTAGACCGCCGTCGACTCGATCAGCGCGTTGTCGACCCGGTACGGGCCGAGCGCGAACGAGGCGGCGTTCGACGCGACCGCGGTCGAGCTCGAGGCATACGCGCCGCCGTCGAGGAGGATCTGCATCCGCACGCAGGTGAGCCGGCCCTCGCGCGTCGCTCGGTGCTCGCAGCGGATGCGCGCGGGGTGGCGGTGGACGTGGCCGGTGAAGGACTCGGCGCGGTCGTAGACCATCTTCACCGGACGGCCGGTGTGCAGCGCGAGCAGCGAGCCGTGGATCTGCATCGACAGGTCTTCCCGGCCCCCGAACGCCCCGCCGACGCCCGAGAGGTGGATCCGCACCTGCTCGGGCCGCAGCGCCAGGCACGGCGCGACCTGGTCGCGATCGACGTGCAGCCACTGGGTCGCCACGTACACGTCGACGCCGCCCTCGCCGTCGGGGACCGCAAGGCCGGATTCAGGCCCGAGGAACGCCTGGTCCTGGATGCCGAGCTCGTACTCCCCGATCACGACGACGTCTCCGTCGGTCTCCGGATCGCCGTGCCGGATCACCATGTGGCGGACGACGTTCGGCCGGGGGTCGTCGCGGTAACCGTGGCCCATCGTCGGCCGGTCGGGGTGAAGTGGCTCCTGCTCGAGCGCCCGCTCCATGTCGACGACGGGCTCGAGCGCCTCGTACTCGACGGCGACGGCAGCGAGCGCCTCGCGTGCCTGCTCCGGATGCTCTGCCGCGACGACGACCACGGGCTCGCCCACGTAGCGCACGCGGTCGATCGCGAGCACGGGCTGGTCGGCGAACTCGAGCCCGTAGAGTTTCGCCCCCGGGACGTCGGCGTGGGTGAGCACTGCATGGACACCCGGGACGCGTAGCGCAGCGCCGAGGTCGATACCGGTGATGCAGGCGTGCGCGTGCGGGCTACGCAGCGTGTCGCCCCAGAGCATCCCGGGAGCCGAGAGGTCGCTCGCGTACTCGAACTCCCCCGTGACCTTCGGGACGGCGTCGTCGCGCAGCACGCGCTCGCCGATCCTTCCGACGGCGAGCCGCGTGGGGGCAGCGACCGCGCTCACGCGCGCTCCGCGGCGAGCCGGACGGCGTCGAAGATCTTCGCGTAGCCCGTGCAGCGGCAGAGGTTGCCCGAGAGCGCCTCGCGGATCTCGTCCTCACCCGGATGTGGGGAGCGCTCGAGGAGATCGGCGACCGCGACGACGAGGCCCGGCGTGCAGAAGCCGCACTGGACGGCGCCG
>Ga0173483_10000117_pt1 | contig 18780 bp, 17 predicted proteins | sample NitcycUS178409R2_FD_122621 | JGI IMG/M metagenome (GOLD analysis project Ga0173483, IMG submission 122621) | Soil microbial communities from Arlington Agricultural Research Station in Wisconsin, USA - Nitrogen cycling UWRJ-S178-409R-2 (version... | ecosystem: Environmental > Terrestrial > Soil...
ATGATGATGATGATGATGCCCACTACTACAAACCAAAAACATTATTCATTCTGTGATGGTAATTTTTGTTACGTAATGCTCAAAGCTACTCTCAGAAATAGTCTTCTTACCTTGCACTATTTCTGATAGCAATTCCTTTAGCTTCATAGCATTGCTGCTGTCTTTCATAAGGATGCTATGACATGATTTATCCTTGAGAATAATAATTATCTCATTTTCTATAACATCGGCTACATTATGAATATATGTCGAATTGTCTTGTTGTACTGCTGCCAAGGATGATAGTTTCTCTGCTTCATATACATCATCACATTCAAATTTTTCTATCGTCTCCATAACAGATCACTTTCGTAGCTTTGTCCATCGTACATAAAATTAGCAATAACATCTTTTGCTTTTTCCCTACGCTTCTTAAAATCTATTATAAAGGATTTAGATTCTTTTGCTAAATCACTTTTACATTCTCCGCATAGTAGATTGCCGCTCTTGCATTTTAGCAAACGTTCATTCGACTCTCTTTCGGTATCAAAAAAGTATCGCAGATACCAGAAAACAGGACATCCGATAGCATTTCCCCCTAATAGTCTTTGCAGCCCAACTGTTGCCTGGCCTCCTGTAAATGCTGTAGACACTTTTTTCTCAATTACTTCTGGCTCATCTGAAGTAAATAATGCAGTTTCAGGCTTTGAAGAGGACATTTTGGCTGAAATGCCAAGACCTGGAAGAAATTTGCTATGGATTTGAGAGGGTTTGTAATAACCCATACGTTCGGCTACATCTCTTGTCATTCTCCAATAAGGATCTTGATCTATTGCTGCTGGAATCAAAACAGGAGTTGGTTTGCCTTCAATTATCGAAGGCAAAAAACATGGTGCAGCCTGTATAGGTGGAAATCCTATCATACCAACATTGGTTGAGTTTGAGAAACCAAAAACTGATTTTGCAGTTGAAAATGTAATTCTCTTTGCAATTTCTGATGCGATAGGGTAAAGGTATTGGATATGCTTAGTATCAACCACAATTCTTGTTTTCTTTGCGTCAAACCCCGTTGCAATAATATCTAATATATTTTCATATGTATAATGTCTGATCTCCTCCATACTGCGTGCTTGAGCATATAGGAACTTTTCATCATCTGTTAATTGGAAAATTAAATTCGAACCAAATTTGTCTTGGAGATACTTTGTGAACATCCATGGCATCAGATGACCCATATGAACCATTCCTGATGGCCCCCTTCCAGTGTAAAGGTAAAAGTTTTCATGTTCTTCGTACTTATCTAATATCCAGTCAAAATCTCGATGTGAGAAAAAGTATTGCAATTTTAACATTGGGTGAAGTTCTCCTGTTACTTTGATAACTTTGTCAAGTATGCCTTGTGTTATTGGTTGAGTGCCAAACCTTTCTATCAATTTGTTATAATCTATTTTACCTTCTACTTGCCAGGGTGTTACCTTAAATTCATCTGTTAAATTATCATTGCTTTCATTGTTTTTACTGGAGGAGTCATCAACCATAATATCTTAACAATCGTCGAGATTAAGCTTTAAACGTTTAAAAAGTCTTCTTATTTTCACAAACTTTGCAGCAATGGGTAACAACAGCGAACTCCATCCTATTGAGAAGTCATTGTTAAAGGCACTTGTGCCAAATGGACGTATGCCTCTTGAAAAATTGATAGAAGCTGCAAGTCTAGGCAGTGATAGAGCAAGACGCGGTATCGAATGGCTCAAGTTCAAAAATTTGATTTCATCAAATGACAAGTCATGTATTGTGATTTCACTTGGGACAAATGGAAGAGAGGCAGCGAGAGAAGGCCTACCAGAGCGTAGATTTGTAAACATAATAAGAGAAGGAAATAAAACACTGACATCAATTTTAAAAAAAAGCCTCCTAAACCCAAATGAAATTAATGCAGCAATAGCAGTTGCAAAAAGAAATCATTGGATCGACTTGTCACAGTTTCAAACACAGGACAAAGTAATTTTGTTGACTTCCTCTGCAGATAATTTGTCCGGTGAAGAAAAATTATTACAAAAATTATTTAAACAAAACAATATAGAAATCTCTGAATTATCAGCAGAAGAAAGAAAGGCATTTGATCTATTGAGAAGACGACCAGATTATGTAGTGGAGACAGAAAAGAAATATTCTGAAATTGTTCTTTCAAATACTGGTAAAAAAATACTTGAATCAAATTTAAACGATGAATCAATGCCGGAGCGTAGTTTAACACCTGAAATAATTACATCTGGAAAATGGAAGCATATTAATTTTGGATCAATAGACGTGGTGTCACCCACGCCAGTTCTTTACCCTGGTAGACAACACCCATTAATCGATATAATTGATGAGGTAAAAGAAATTTTCGTCAGTTTGGGATTCACAGAAGTTGATGGATCGGTAATACAATCTAGTTTCTGGAACTTTGATGCGCTGTTCATTCCGCAAGATCATCCTGCCAGAGAGATGCAAGATACTTTTTATATTTCTGGCATAAAACAAAATAATTTAGCTACCTCAAATCAAATTCAAAGAATCGCCGACATCCAGAAGGAAGGATGGGGATATGACTGGAACGTTGAAGAGGCTAAAAGAATGGTTCTAAGAACACACACAACTTCTGTGACTATAAAATATCTTGCGGATAACAAGCCGGAAAGTGCCAGGATATTTTCCATAGGGAGAGTATTCAGAAACGAAAAGATCTCTTACAAACATCTGGCCGAATTTAACCAGGTAGAAGGAATTCTTACTGCCAGAGATGCCACATTACGCGATTTAATGGGGTTACAAAGCGAATTTTATGCAAAGTTAGGAATAAAGAAAATAAAATTCTGGCCGACGTTTTTTCCGTATACTGAACCATCTCTTCAGTCTATGATATATAATGACGATTTGGACAGATGGGTTGAAATGGGCGGGATGGGGATCTTTAGACCCGAAGTAACTCAGCCTCTTGGAATAGGTAATCCTGTTCTTGCGTGGGGTGTGGGAATTGAAAGGATCGCAATGATGAGATTCGGACTTGGCGACGTCCGCGATCTTTACGATAATAACCTAAGGTGGCTGCGGAGTCTTCCTAGATGCCAATTGTAAATCTTTCTATTAGTAGGTTAAAAAAGTTCCTACCAGACATAGACTTCGACAAAATATTAGAATTACTGCCATTCATCGGGCTTGACATCGAAAGTGTAAATAGTGAGATTCTAAGGATAGAGTATAATCCAAATAGACCTGATTTTGGATCAGATTATGGCATTGTACGCGCCTTACGAGGATTGTTAGAAATAGAAGTAGGAGCTCCAAAGTTTGAGTATATCAGAGAAGGCAAATACTATGTTGTCAATATAGATGAATCAATAAAATCTGTTAGACCGTTTGTAGCTGCAATAGTTGCTAAAAATGGAAAATTGGACGATGAGACTATTAAACAATTGATAGGAATGCAGGAAGATCTGCACAATGGAATAGGAAGGTCAAGAGAGAAGGCGTCGATAGGGATCCATAACCTTGACAACATTAAATTTCCTGTTACATACAAAACAGTCGATGAGGATTTCTCATTTGTTCCCCTTGATCTAATCTCGAGTCAAACAATTAAAGCAATTTTGAAAACATCTAGCCAAGGGAAGGAGTATGGATACATACTAGAAAAAAAATCGAAGAATTACCCAATTCTTGTAGACTCGCAAAATAATGTTTTGTCCTTTCCTCCTATTATAAATAGTGACGCAACAAAGATTAACAAATATAGTAAAAGCCTATTTGTAGAAGTCACAGGCACCAATCAAAAATCTATAGAAGATATCCTAGCAGTTATGGCAATCACATTATATGATGCAGGGTTTGAAATACAAAATGTTTCAATTTGCAATTTTGATGGACGTCATTATACTGCTAAAATGGACCCATCAGATATCAACATAGATCCTCATTATATCAACACGATACTTGGCCTAGATCTTGGGATAAAACTAATTACAAAATATTTACACAAAAGCAGGTTAAATGCTAAGGAAATAGATAAAAATATAATTAAATGTACTATTCCTAGATATAGAACTGATATATTTAACAGTGTTGATATCGTTGAAGAAGTTGCAATAGGTTATGGCATCTATAATTTGAAACCTACTATTCCATCCTCGAGCCTGACTGGGCAGAAGAGTTCTCTTTCTAGGTACGTTGATGTAATAAGGCAAACGATGGTTGGACTGCAAATGTTAGAGGTTACAAATTCTAGCCTTGTGAACAATAAAGTACAGTATGAATTGTCTGGTATGAAAAGTCCAGCGAAAATTCTTCAAGTGGATGGGACAAAGAGTGAAGAACATCAGATTCTACGCGATACATTGCTCCCATCATTGCTCAAAACATTGTCGCACAATGTCCATGAGGAGTATCCCCAAAAACTATTCGAAATAGGCAAGACCTTTCACTGGTCGGATACTATAGCTGAATGTTGGAAAATCGGAGCAATTATAGCTCATAAAAAGGCAGAATATACAGAAATAAAATCAATTATGCAGGCATTATTGAAAATGGCCTTTGGCAAAAATGCCGATATCATAGTAGATACAAATCCAATTTTTATTGCTGGCAGATGCGCAAATATCGTTGTCGACGAAGAGCGCATAGGTATTTTGGGTGAAGTTACACCTTTAGCCATAGATAGTTTCAAAGTACGAGTTCCGGTAGCTGCTTTTGAGCTAAATTTATCACAATTGCTGTCTAAATATAGATGAGATTTATATTTTTGAAGTGGTACAAAGAGATCGCCTGCAATTGCACGCCTGTGGGATAAGATAACTATACATAGTGATTCATAATCTCGCAAGGCTGGCTATAGCTAGGCACCCCGTTATAGAGAGTGCACAAGGAGGAGTACACTTGAGTGTATGGCTACCTGTGATCATGTGTGGGTCAGAGGCGGGGGACAATTTATTATATCCAAAACTATACTGTTGATAGACAATACAAATATTAGAAAATATGTATATTAACATAAAGTAATTCGATCCGACAAGAAATACTCATCTAAATAACAAATTATACATTGAAAGCAAATTGGTATGATGTATTGCTTAAATTTTGGATTGCATAGAACCGAAGTTTGCTCTCGGCGAGAGAAAAGGCTAGAGGATAAAACTCCTATATACTAAGCGGCATGATAAATTATTGAATGAAAACAAGATTTGGAAACAGATTGCAAAGTGGCTTGTCAGATACATTTAATAAAAAATCAATCGATTTTACTATTGTTAAGAATCATGCTCTGGGTCGAGATAAATCCGCTTTAAGTTGCGTTTTATTTTCTGTGATGATAGTAGCAATCATCGTTCTTTTTTACTCCATGTGGCTATCAACTCCATCTGTATTTGCACAGGGAGCTGCTACTACAAGTCAGAATAAAGAAAATCCGCTAGGTCCTCAAGGAAATACAAATACTGCTGCAAGCAATACCGGAAACTCTGCAACGTTCTCAAACATTAATAATAATACAAAAGGAGCAATCGTTGAAAAGGTTTCAGACAAAGGAAACTTTAGGGTACAGATAATGTGGAATCAATCTTCACTTTCTCTTCCAAAAAAAGGTTTTGATATGGAAATAGATTTTTTAAATGCAAGCGCTCCACTGCCATCTGCAAAGACAATTCCACCAAAAGATACTGGCATAAAGAGTGAAGAGAGTACTGGTGCAAGTGCTACTCATGTTCCTGTTCCATCTATCATACAACCTAGCGTGCCTGTAGATAGCTATGATATAACAATTTACTCAGATCATGGTAAGGTGCTCTGGAATAAGGCAAATCAGACCCCAACTGGTGGAAGAGGCCTTGCAACAGTTAAATTTGGAAATGGAGGCTATACGGGTCCGATGACTATCCAGATAAGTAATATAAAATCGGGTAATATACCGCCAAACTCTGTAACCTTTAGTGCCAAAGCAAGTAGATGATACTATCAAACTTGCACAATTACAAATGAATTCATGTGTGCATGCAAAATCTAATAAAATATGTAAAATCAGCCTAAACTAATAAATTGCATGTGATTGAATTAGCAGATGAATAAGGGAAATGTCCGATATAATATCATGGGATAAGGCCATCGACATGAAAGTAAAATCTAGTGATAATAAAGATTTGGGCAAGATTCAATCCATAACTAAGGAGTATATACAAACCAAGGAAGGATTGGTGTCAAAGAATTATTATTTTATTCCCAAATACCACATACAAGGATACGATGGCGACAAGCTCTGGGTTTCTCTAACAAAGGATGATGTAAAGGCAAGGTTTGAGAAGGAAAAAGCTCCTGATCCTTCTGAATTTGACACACCAGAATATAATCAGAGGAAAACAAACATGGTAAAACAATATCCAGATTTTGAAAACAATATTCCTCCCTATAGTGGTAGTGGGGGGCAAGAAACACAGTCGTCAACTAGTACCCCAGCAACTACCTCTCAAGACATGGTTGGTCTACCCTGGGAAAATGTTATTGATAAAACTGTAAAATCAAGCGATGATCAAGACATAGGTAAAGTTGAAAGTGTCTCTACTTACTACTTAGAATCCAAGGAAGGTCATGTAAGTAAGAAGCATTATTATATTCCTAAATACTATGTTCAAGGATTTGATGGCAAGAATCTCCATACTTCATTGACAAAAGATGAAATAAAGAATAAGTATGAACGAGACAGTCCTCCTTCCGAGTCAGAATTTAAAACTCAGGAATACGAAGAACAAAGAAAAAAGACGGATGCTATATACCCACAATTTTCACACGGGGTACCATTTATGGCAAAAGAACCAGGAGTAGCACTCGAATCAGAAGCAACAGGAGAAACACTCAACATCCCATGGGAAGAGGTAATCTACAAACGTGTCAGAACTACTGACAACATAGACATTGGAGATATTGAAACGGTAGGAAAAGAATTTATTGTAGTGAGGGAAGGGGATGTAAAAATACATCACTACTACATTCCAAAGTCATACATTACTAATTATGACGGTAGCTCTTTATGGATTGATGCTCCAAGTGGACTTGTAAGCGGCAAATTCGAAAGGGAAACTGAACCAACTCCAGAAGAGCTTAAAATAATGTCAGAAGAACTGCCAAAAAGAAAAAGATCTGCCAAAGCAGGTCAATCTGCTGGCGAACGGGAAAGCGAATATGAAGAAGGCGCAGCTGGAACGGAGGCTAGAAGAAAAGAAGATCCACTAAAAGAATATAGAGAAAAAGAGCCAATGACTCCTGCAAAGATAGCAGAGCACGAGCCAACAGCTGTAAAGAGAGAGATGACAGAAAAGATTAAAGAAGGCGGAAAAGAAGTACCAAATCCTGAAGCAGCAAAAGAAAGAGCTAGAAGAAGTGGTATGGCTAAAGGAACAGATAGTGATGTAGAGACTGGTAGTGAATACGAACAAGGGTCAGCAGGGTCAAACAAATAAACAAAATCAATTCATAATTCTTTTTACTCACAGCCTGATACTTTTTTCCATTACTATTGTCATTATCAAAATACGCACTTGGTTACACCTACAATTTTTTCATTATTGTGACGCTGGTGATAGCTAATAGGAAAAATAATGACAAAATGAAAATCACTCTTGATCTGCATATTTAAATTGGCAAATACAATAGCGTTAATAATAGCCATGATGGCAATATCAGTATGATGACTACTATTATCATTTAAATTCTAATTATTAACCAAAGAAGCACGCATGTTGTTGAATGTATATGCGAATATACATACGCACGTTATTAAAAGCTGTCTTGAACGTAATGAAACCATTATTGTGTGAGGTCAATTATGCTTTTTCTAATGACGGATTTGGCCTCTGGTGAAATGTTATATTGTTCTAAAAACTTTGAAGGATTCCTAATCAATAGCCTCCTGAATTCTGGTTCGCTGCTAGCTCTTAGTAGAATTTCGCTAATGACCTCAGCGTCCTTCTGTATTTGATCCAAACAGTAGCACGAATACGAAGTCTAATATATAATCCTATGTCTTTTTCGTAAACTTGATATGAACTAAATTATGGCTAACACATCCATGAGCATAGGAAAATTGCTCCTTAGAAGCAGGAAAAAATGGACTGCAAATGGAACTTCGAGAATAAAACCTGCAAAGGAGACGCTTGAAGAAGTATTATTATTAGCTCAAAAGATAGGGGTAACAAGACTTGCCGATATTACAGATATGGATATACTACGCGTACCCAATTACTCTGCTGTTTTACCAGGTACAGAGGATTATATTTGGGTTTATAGCGGTAAAGGTCCAACAAAGACACATGCGAAAGTAAGCGCGTTAATGGAAAGCATCGAGAGATACTCTTCCTTGCCAAGCGGGGCACCAAGAAATTTTATCCAAAAATCATATGATCAATTATCAAGTACAAATAGAGTACTGCATCCAGAAGAGGTTGTGGAGCCTATGAGATTTCAATATAGGAACGACATGATAACTGATTTTCTTCCAGGGTTTGACTTATTTACAGGCCAGGAAATCATGGTCCCAGCAGCTCTTGCATTATTCAGATACTCTCCACAAGCTCCAGCAGTTGATCCATTTGCATTCCACCATACAAATGGTCTGGCCTCTGGCAATGTGGAAGAAGAAGCAATTTGCCATGCATTATGTGAAGTTATTGAGCGAGACGCAATGAGCCTGGCCGAATTGCGTGCCAGTGCTATACCATTCCATTTTCTCAGGGCCATCACGAATGCATTGAAGGTAGAAGGATATCCGATACCAGCTATCCGTGCAGATAAATTCACAGATGATCCTAGTGTGTATCCTGATGTAGATATCTCAGATGTAGAATTCGAGCCAATAAAAAGTATAGCCAATAAATTTTCAAAAGCTGGAATACCATTGATAATAAAAGATATCACATCTGCTGTAGGGATTCCAACGTTTAACGCAAGCAGCATTGAATGGGTAACTCATGACTATGGATACCTTGCTGAAGGTCATGGAACTCATCCAGATGCAAGAATCGCACTATTACGTGCCATAACAGAGGTTTCACAAACCAGAGCGGCCAACATCCAAGGAGCAAGAGACGATTTAAGGAAAATAAACTATGGACAAGACAATACTGACAATAAACGTGCTTGGCAGTTCATGCCATCTACCAACAGGATAAAGTTCTCTGAAGTAAGAACGTATTCTAATGAAGATATACTCGAAGATATTAAATTATTATTAGATCATTTAAAAGAAGACGGTTTAACAACAGCCATAATTGTTAATTTGACAAATCCTGATATTGGTATACCCGTAGTGCGAGCAATAGTCCCTGGACTAGAAACCTTCAAGATTACTAAATCAGTCATGGGCCATAGAGCAAAAAGGTATTTTAAAAATGCATAAACCCATAATTTATCTTGGCCCAAGTCTTAGCCACGAAAAAGCAAGGAAAATTCTGGACGCAGATTATCGGCCGCCGGCAAAAAAAGGGGATTTCTTACGGCTCATGACTTTGGAAAGTGATGCAAATATAGTTGGATTAGTTGACGGTTTGTTTTTGCAGGATTACCCCCCAACTCCAATAGAAGTTTATCAGATAGCTATAAAAAAAAATACACTTCTCGTTGGGGCAGCAAGTCTTGGCGCTCTGCGTGCAGTTGAGCTCGAAAAGTTTGGAATGATTGGAATAGGAAAAATCTTTGAATTATACAAGAAAGGTAAAATTCATGCTGACGACGAAGTGGCAGTGACTTTTGCAGAAGACAAACAAACTCTGCAGTCTGAAGCTATGATTGACATTAGATTCAATCTATTTGTTGCACAGAGAAAAGGAGTAATTGATGAAGTTACTAAAAGAGCAGTAGCCAAAGTTGCTAAAAGCATATATTTTCCATATAGAAATTATGACTATATTATTGAACAAACAAAGAAATTGTATCCTAAATTGACAAATCATTTGGAGTCATTTCGTTTTTACATTCAGGTTAATAGACAAAGCCTAAAAGAGCGGGACGCAATAAAGCTAATAAGGTATATAAAAGAGCATTATGTTAACAAGCAGCAGTAAACATTAAGCTATAGCAAGCTCCCTCGGCCAAAATTCCTGACTTGAATATCTCCCAGAATTCTCAGCAAATACTCGAACTCAAAGGGGGTTTTAGGGTATAATGAAGGTTATTCGGAATCGATCCCTCTGATACTATTTGGTTATTCTAGTGATGAATAATATTATATAAGAATAGTTTTAGTTATCTGTGATTGCTATTTGATCCGATACCTTGTAAGGCACTTTGACTCGAAAGAGCATGGAATACGTCTAGGTAATATGTTCATTATCCTACTCATGCATTGAAAAATTACTATAATGATGCCACTTTACTGCCTTGCGGACTTTACAGCATGATAGACATCGTTTTTATCAAAGTATATTTTATCAGGTCGTTATGAATGTGGGAATAATAGGTCTTGGTTTAATGGGAACAACTAGCGACTAGGTTAATTGAAACCGAGCATTCTGTAATGGTCTATAATCGCGATATATCAAAAACAAAACCCTTTGCGGAATTAAATGCTAAAGTATACTCAGAGCCCTCATGATTTAGATAGCTTGGACGTAGCAGTCTAATGAACAAGAGATCCATTGCTAACATCTTCGGTAATTGTAAGGAATACTGGCCTTCCTTCAGGTCCGTCGGCAGCAAGTAACATTCCATTCGAAATTATGCTGCCGATTTTCTTAGGTTCTAGATTTGTGCAAACCACCACTGCCCTACCAACTAACTCTTCCGGATTATAATAAGGTGCGGCGCCGACTGCCAGGTCCCTTTGCTCCTCTCCGATATCAACCGTTACCTTAAAGATCTTTTTCATACCAGGGACATTTTCAGCCTGAATAACTTTGCCGATTTTCAAATGTACCTTTGAAAACTCCTCATATGTAATAAGTTCTTCCTCTTGCTCGGACGTACCCATAAAGTAAAGTTTAATCATTAACTTGTTAAAATTATTTTTGCTAAGTTGAGGGATTTATCTTCGAATGAAGATTAAATTGATCTTGTAGAGTGGTAAATATATAAAAAATTTTCTTGTTGCTTTATTTCGCAACAAGAATTTATTGTGCTGATCTAGTTGATCCTTCTATGGTCTTGCTTTCATTTACCGAAAAGTTTTCCTATTATGGGAACTTTAGCCAGTGGATTTGAAGAAGATGCATTGCCACCGCTAGTTTGGTTTGATCCCGCAGCCCCGCCAGCAGCAGAGGTCATGTTACCTCCGGTTTTGTTCATCGCACCACCGCCAGCAGCAGCAGCTCCGCCAGCAGCAGAGCTCATTTTACCTCCGGTTTTGTTCATCGCGCCACCGGCAGCAGAGGTCATATTACCTCCGGTTTTGTTCATCGCGCCACCGGCAGACTTCATAGCACTACTTGCACTACTTGTTGCATTTTTTTGAGCGTGTCCTGATTGTGCAGAACCTACTGTCGCTAAAATGAGTCCAAAAGCCATCACAACAATTGTGACTGCTACGTGTATCTTTTTTTCCATCGCAATTAAATTACTAACATGTATTTTTAACATTTCCATTTCTATAATATGGAATTAAAATCTAGATTTTTAATATATGATTGGTCACATATAAACTTTCTTTGATAGGTGATATACCTAGATTGTTGCAACAACTTTGCAAAACCTAGTCTTAGGCGAAGTATCCCTTATAAAAGAAAATATGGGACAACTATCTCGGATAAGATGTCATGTGCGATTATCCATTTGAGAATATATCTCAATATATTGTTAAGGACATATTAAAATATGGTTATAGTACAGGTTGCCCGTGAAATGCTAGCTCCGCTAGATAAAGTTTGGGATATAATATCAGATATCGATAATGAACCGCGCTATTGGCGTGGTACCAAGTATATCAAAAATATCAGTAAGATCGGAAACATCATTGAAAGAGAAGTAGTAATCGCCTTTAGAGAATCAAAATGCAAAGAAACTGTTGTATTAGATCCAAAAAAATTGGTCAAAGTAAATATAACAAATGGGCCACTAAAAGGATCAAAAATCATTACAATAAATTCTACTGGACTTGATAAAACTACGGTACATGTGAAATGGGATATCAGACTTTCTGGCTTCATGAGAATGTTTACTGTAGTTATAAAAAAACACATAATGGAAGGAACAGAGGATGCGCTATATAGGATTGCAAGTGAAACTGAGAGAATTCAATGACCGATTGAAATAGTAGTATCAGGTGTCTGGAGTGCATATGGAATTTGAAATAATAATAAATGGAATCTTAGCTACGATAACGTTTGGAATTTTTAGCACATGGATTTATTTCATAGGATATGTTCTAAAATCTCTCAGACAATCTCCGGCGCTGGAGTGCATTGACAGGTCTGTAATTACTAAAAATATTAAAGTTAGCGTAATTCTTCCTGCCCGCAACGAAGAAAAATATATTGCAAAATGTCTTGAAAGTTTGATAAACCAAGATTATGTGAACTTTGAAATCATCGCCATCAACGATTCTTCGTCAGATAGAACAATTGATATAATGCGTCAATATGCAAGAAAAAGCTCTTCTATTGTGATTGTTAATGCTAAACCAAAGCCAGAAGGATGGATTGGAAAAAATTGGGCATGCTATGAGGGATATTTAAGAGCAACCGGAGACATATTTCTCTTTACTGACGCAGATACCGTACATTCTCCCTCACTGATGTCTCTAGCTGTTGGACACCTTGAACAGCAAAACTTAGAGGCACTTACTGCAATACCTAAACTTTTGTGTAAAGATGTTTTGACAAAGGTCACTCTGCCTTTGCTTTCAAATTTTCTTCATAGTAGATTTTCTGCATTGCGTGTAAATGATCCTAAGACGAAAACTGGTTATTTTTTTGGTAGTTTTTATATAATTACTAGACGCACCTACGAGGCAGTAGGTACACACAAGGTCATAAGACACGAACTTGTTGAAGATGGTGCATTGGGAAGTAAGGTAAAGGAAGGAAAATTCAGAATGAAAATGGTCCGTGGTGAACGTTATATAGAAGCAATCTGGGCTAGAGACCTAAACACTCTCTGGCATGGACTACGCAGGTTAATGATCTCAATTTGTAGTCAAGACACAAGTGGAGCATCCTTAATGACGATTGCAATATTTTTCTTGCTGTTTGAGCCTTTTATTTTGCTACCTTATTCGCTGATAATACATTATAGGATAAGTGATTTTGTTAGTCAGCTCATGTTCGATATCAATCTACTAACAATAGCTATTGTAACTTTAGCAAGTGCAATACAATCAAAATTTGCTGTTTTTCAAAATCCATTGTATGCGCTAGCTTGCCCTCTTGGGGGAGCAATCATTTCTCTTTGCTTTTTATCATCGATTCTAGACGCAAAGAAGGCCGGAGCCGTGAATTGGCGAGGTAGAAAATATACAATTAATGAAAATCAACATCCTCTTGAGTAACCTCGTTAGCTAGTTAGCTTGCAAATAGAGCCTAATGTATGGTGAGCAGGAGCAATGGGAATCCATAAAATTATGGCTGATTCTTATATTGCATGCTACAGGAAATAAAGATCATATATATCAGTATAGTTATTCTATTAGTTTATGATATTAACGGCACTTAAGGCGTTGTCAGAAAATGCATCCTGTATCGATAGAAATTTCTAGGCAGATCATAATAAACAGGTGGGCATATATTCAATCGAACAAAATAAGGGCGTCGATCGGCTTGAACTACTTTGATATGTTAATTTAACGTACTAAGGGTTCATAATAATACAGAACAGTTACCTACATCAAGAGAAATAAAGAGACATGTCAAGGTCTAAGTGTTTATTAATAATAGACTGAAATAATCGTCAGGAGAAAGATTTTGATATGCTAAAGAGTATGACAGATATAAAGGTCCACGAGATCTTAGAGAGAACCTTAGAAGGAAAAGATATATCAAAAGATGATGCTTATCAAATAATTAATTCTGGAGAAACTGATTTGATTACCTATGTAGCTGGAGTCATCAGAAACCAGAAAAAAGGAAGGTTAATTACATATTCTCGTAAAGTCTTTATAAACCTAGTTAATTTATGTAGGGATACGTGTTCTTATTGTACATATAAGAAAGAGCCCTCCGATAAATTGGCATCAATGATGACTCCGCAACATGTTTTGACGATTGCAGAGGCGGGAAGAAGGCTTCGATGTACAGAGGCCTTGTTTGTAACTGGAGAAAGACCAGAGCAAAAATATTCTCAGGCAAGAGAATGGCTCAGATCTGTTGGACATTCCTGTACCGTAGAATACATAAACGAAATGAGTGAAATGGTGCTTCAAAAAACTGGCTTACTTCCGCACACTAACGCGGGCAGCTTAACAAAAAAAGAGATGCGGACTCTAAAGGATACAAATGTTAGTTTAGGAGTGATGCTGGAGTCTTCTAGCGAACAACTTATGGCAAAAGGTATGCCACATGAGATGGCTCCAAGCAAGAACCCAAAGGTTAGATTAAGGACACTGCGTGATGCTGGAGAACTAAAAATACATACTACGACAGGATTGTTAGTAGGGATAGGAGAAACTTCAGAAGAGATTATTGATTCTCTATTTATGATCAAAGATATCCATGAGACATATGGTCACATTCAAGAACTGATAATTCAAAACTTTGCCCCAAAACCGGTAACTGCAATGGCAAAATTTTTGCCTCCATCGCATGACTACTTTCTTAGAAGTATTGCTCTTGCAAGAATTATTTTGCCAGAAATGAATGTCCAGGTTCCACCCAACCTCACCCCAAATATTTTTGGAAGATATATCAGTGCCGGGATTAATGATTGGGGAGGAATATCTCCACTGACTATTGATTATGTTAATCCAGAATTTCCATGGCCAAGCATAGATTCTTTGAAATATATTACAAGCATGAAAGGCTACAATTTCAGAGCACGGCTGCCCGTTTATCCGGAATTTCTTAGGAAGAGAGATGATAAATTTATACCTGATAAACTAAGGAGTCATATAGACTTGTTGACAGATGCTAACGGACTTGTTAGGGAGGATTATATCTCTTGGCCTTAACTTTTGATTGCCTTTTCAAAACTGTTGATCCTGTAGTTGCATCAGCATTAGACCGCGCTTTGAGCGACAAGGAGGTTTCGGTGGAGCAAGCAGTGGAGCTATTGGATTCTAATGGAATAGAAATGAACATGATTGTACTTGTCGCAGACGAGTTGCGTAGACGTGCAGTAGGAAATACCGTAACATATGTTATAAATAGAAACATCAATTTTACAAATGTTTGTATCAAGCGCTGTGGCTTCTGCGCATTTAGCAGGGATTTTCGTGAAAAGGAGGGATATTTTCTACCTATTGAAGAGATTGTACGAAGGGCAAAAGAAGCGTGTAAATTAGGTGCAACTGAAATTTGCATACAAGCAGGACTGCCTCCAAAAATGGATGGCCATCTGTATATTGATATTTGTAGTGCTATTAAGAAAGAGTTGCCTGATATTCATATTCATGCATTTTCACCAGAAGAGGTTTTATATGGTGCAGAAAGATCTCAAGTCTCCGTTCAAGAATATTTAAAAATGTTAAAGGAGGCAGGGGTAGGAAGCCTTCCTGGAACAGCCGCAGAGATTTTGGATCAACCAATGAGGGATCTTATATCACCAGGAAGAATAACTGTAGAAGATTGGATTAAGATCATAAAGCTTGCGCATTCGATGGAAATTCCTACTACTTCGACTATAATGTATGGACATATTGAATCGTCAGCACATAAAGCAAATCATCTAGAATTAATAAGGAAAATACAAAGTGAAACTCATGGTTTTACAGAATTCGTACCTCTGAGTTTTGTACATACGGAAGCACCCATGTATAATCATAATATCATATCTAAAGTTAGACCAGGAGCCAATGGCAATGAAGTTATGAAAATGCACGCGGTTTCCCGGATCATATTACACGGATATATCAAAAATATCCAAGTTTCATGGGTAAAAGAAGGAACAAGGATGTCGCAAATTCTTTTGGGAGCCGGTGCGAATGACTTTGGTGGAACTCTAATTAACGAAAGCATTTCTACTGCTGCGGGCTCGCAATATGGGCAGCTATTGAAGCCAAGGCAGATAAGATCAATAATAAGATCCTGTGACAGGCTGCCAGCGCAACGCTCAACCACCTACCGATTGATTAGACAGTATTCTAACCAAGAAGAACATGACCAACCTGGGGAGCTAGACAAAGCTGATCCTGCACAATTTAGCTCATATAACCAGTTAATAAAATTGGATAAATTCAGATATAGCGAAAGAGAAAGATAAGTAGAAAAAACTGCAACTATGAATCCATCTTCGAAAAAGAAAAGGTTTCTAGGAAATATAAATTTAGTATATAAAAAATTCTTTTATTATGTAACTAATTCCGGAATTAGCAAAAGCAGTAGTTGAAATCCCAAAATCTCTTTGGTTCCATGATTCTTTTAAAACTGTCGATGATTTCTAGATTTTTAGTGAATTCTCTTGTCTTTTCTTGATAGGAGTATATTCACAACCCATTGGACCACAATATCTCCCCACATATACAGCCTGTGGACGATATAACGCAGGTCTAGGAGCAGCCTCTGCAAACTTCTCTTCAATAACATGGGCAGACCACCCAGATATTCTCGAGATAGCAAAGATCGGGGTGTTGAGATCCATCGGAATACCCATGCTAAAATAAAGAGATGCGCTGTAAAGATCGACGTTGGGATATATTGACTGCCTTTTGTTTTTAAGCATAAACTCCTTAGTGGCTTTTTCGACGCGTTCTGTTATTTCAAACCATTTAGTACCTTTCTCCCTTGACATTGCTCTTGATAATCTAGCTAGTATATCTGCCCGGGGGTCAGTAGTCTTATATACTGCGTGGCCCATGCCCATTATCCTACCGCCATGCTCTAGTCTACTTGCGACCCAGTTTTCTACCTTTTCGAGATCGCCAATTTCAAGCAGCATCTTCATTACTTGGATGTTTGCTCCTCCATGTAATTCTCCTGATAAGGCACCTATAGCACCACCGATACAAGCATACATATGAGCTCTAGTTGAGGCAATCTCCCTTGCAGCAAATGTCGAGGCGTTGAAACTATGTTCCGCATGTAAGATAAGACAAATATCAAACACTTTAGATTCTTCCTGTATCGGCTCGGTACCTCGAAGCATATAGAGAAAGTTTGCTGCATGTGATCCTTCTTCCTTAGGCTCTATCACATGCTGTCCATTTCTAATTCTATTCCATGCAGATACAATGGTAGGAATCTTTGAGATAAGAATAATCGCTCTTCCAATATTCGCTTCTCTTGTATCATCATTTATGTTCAAATCATAATCGGCAAGCTCTGAAATGCATGATTGAAGTACATCCATTGGATGTGCCTTCTTCGGATGGTTGTTTAGATTCTTAAGTAATGGTTCGGGCAATTCTCGGGCTTCATTTAATCTATGTGAAAAATCAGCCAATTCGTCAGAGCTCGGAAGTTCTCCAAATAATAAAAGATATGTTGTTTCTTCAAATGTAGAATGATTAACTAAGTCCAGAATATCATAACCACGGTAAATTAATTTACCTTGTTCTCCATCAATAGAACAAATTTTCGTGTCGGCAACTTCGATATTCCTTAGGCCGATATTTCTCGCGTCCATCTAATAATAATGCTTCTGGAAGTTTCTATATTAAAGTAATGATTTTGTGGTAATAAGACATATACTAACAAGTCATATCTAAATGATAAGACATACGATAGTTAGCAACGAGCTGCAAGCTCGGGCTATACATTATTTCCAATTTATGACCAAAACTACGTACAATGGAGCATATTTATGGAATAAGAAACCAGGTAAAAACTACGGGGAATGATAGTGATGCGAGAAAGTGGTGCAGGAAGAAGGTCATTCGTGAACTGTCTCGATGATTCTTTTTATGCTCGATCTACTGAACTAGTCGCTAGAGATCTGCTTGGAAAAACTCTAGTCCGTCTAATTTATAATACGTCAGGCAATCTTGATCGGATGTCTGGTATGATCGTTGAAACAGAGGCATATGGATTTAAGAATGATGCAGCAAGCCACGCCTATAGTGGTTTAACCTCTAGAAACGCAGCGATGTTTGGACAAGTTGGCCGAGCCTATATTTACTTTACATATGGAAGTCAGTACTGTGTAAACGTCTCCGCCCGATCAAATGAACTGGAGGCAGGAGCTGTCCTAATAAGAGCGTTGCAACCTTTAGAAGGTATTGAGATAATGAAAAGTTTTCGTAAAAATGATAACCCTCTATCTTTGACATCGGGTCCTGGCAAACTTAGCCAAGCATTAAGTATTACCAAATTACTTAATCGAGAAGATATGACCAATCCAGAGAGCAGATTGCATATAGAAGATGGATTCAACCCATTGTCAATAGTCACAACCAAAAGGATAGGAATAAACCAAGCTTTAGATAAGCAATGGAGATTTGTAGTTGCAGATGCTACGATGGAAGGATATCTAAATAAATACGCATCTAGAAAAAAGTAAGTAAGCCCAAAGTAATCTGTAGGCTCATTCATAAAGCCCCTATGATGCGTAATAAAAGGGTTTATTAGCAAGCATTAATATATATCTATATATCTGTTACAATAAATAGTATCGATTAATATGGGCAAAATCCTAGTAGCGTTAGATGACGAGTTGGAGAGAAGGTTTAGAGAGGCGGTATTCAGACGTTATGGTATGAAAAAA
>Ga0173483_10000121_pt1 | contig 18455 bp, 19 predicted proteins | sample NitcycUS178409R2_FD_122621 | JGI IMG/M metagenome (GOLD analysis project Ga0173483, IMG submission 122621) | Soil microbial communities from Arlington Agricultural Research Station in Wisconsin, USA - Nitrogen cycling UWRJ-S178-409R-2 (version... | ecosystem: Environmental > Terrestrial > Soil...
CCGCCACACGCTGCACCGAGAGCAAGTGATCGACGCGTTGTGGCCTGACACCGCGATCGACGACGCCGGCCCACGGCTTCACAAGGCGGCACACTTTGCCCGCCGGGTGCTGGGCGACTCGAGCGCGCTGGTCTTGTCGGGAGAGACCGTTTCGCTGTTCCCCAACGCCCAGGTGGTCGTAGATGTTGAGGAGTTCGAGCGCAGTGCCAAGCAAGCTCTCGCTGCGCTGGACCGCGATCCTGAGAGAGAGGCACAGGCGGCCGCGGCTGTCGACCGGTGGGTCGGCGAGCTCCTCCCTGACGACCCGTACGAGGCCTGGCTGGAAGCTCCACGCGACCGGTTGCGGCAGCTTCATTCAGAGCTGCTTCGACGATCCGGGCGCTGGAGCGAACTGGCCCTGGCCGATCCGGCCGATGAGGAAGCCAGCCTCGCGCGTGCTCGACAGCTGGCTGACAGCGGCAATCGAGGAGGCGCGCTTCGCCAGTTGGAACGTTTGGAGCGGGCGCTTCGCCGCGAACTGGGCGTTAGGCCGGGACCTGCGGCGGCATCACTGCGCGCCGAGTTGCTCACATCAGACGTTCCTGAGACGCAGCGTCGTCAGGCGAGGGTGCTCTTCGGCCGTGACACTGAGCTCCGCCGGATCGACCGGTTGATCGGCGCGGCGAGCACAGGGGAGGGGCGGACGCTCTTTGTCTCCGGGCCCGCCGGCATTGGCAAGACCGCCGTAGTGCGGTGGCTCGACCGGCGGGCCGAAGAGCGTGGGCTGCGTGTCGGCGTAGGCGCTGCCGCCGCTCTGGAGGGTGCTTGGCCCTACGCGCCGGTGCTGGAAGCCCTCGCGGATCTGTGCCGGCGCTACCCGGCGCTGCTCGACGGCCTGGCCGACGAGTACCGAAGCGAGATCGAAGGCGCGCTGCGGGGCAGCTCACCTGAATGGGCAGGCGAGAACCGTCACCAGCGGTTATTCGTTAGTGCGGCCGAACTGCTGCGGCTTGCCGCATCGGGCGGGGGTGCGGTGCTCATCGTGGACGATGCCCACGACGCCGACGAGGCGAGCCTGCGGCTACTGCACTATCTGTCGCGAGCGGCGGTCGGCGAGCGGATTCTGATCGTCGTCGCGCACCGGCAATGGCCGCTACGTCCGGCCATGGACGCGATGCGTCGAAGTCTGATCGGTCGTGGCACGTCGCTGCCGCTCGATCTTGGTCAGCTCTGCGACGAAGACATCCGGCGGCTGGCGAGCCGGGCCGTAGGCGGGGACCGGGTACTTCTGGAACGCGTCGTGAAGCTTGCCGGCGGCAACCCATTCGCAGCGATGGAGTTGGCCCGTACGGCCGCGTCCGGCGACGATCGAGGTGGCCCGACGGGCGCGCTCGTGCTTCGAGGTCTCGGTGAGGCGGCCATCGCCGCGTTGACCAAAGTCGCGGTGTTGGGAGCCGAGTTCGACACCGACGAGTTCGTCGCCGTAGCGGGCGTCGGGGAAGTGGAGGCCTACGCGCTTCTCGACGAGGCGCTCGGCGGCGGTGTGATCGAGCGAACCGCAGCCGGCTACCGCTTCCAGCACTCGCTGGTCCGAGACGCCCTGCTCGACGGATTGCCGCCGCATCGGCTGCTGCCGCTGCATCGTCGCGCGGCCGAGGCGCTGCGTGGCCTCAGCGCATCCCCGGCGCGGATCGGTCACCAACTGCTGCAGGCAGGTGATGTTGGCGCTGCTGCACCCATCCTGCTGCAGGCTGCGCGAACTGAGGCGGCCATCGGCGCGTACCGCGACGCGTTGTCATTGATCGACGCCGTCCGGACCGATGCCCAGGACCCGGAACGCGGCCCGATGCTTGCATTGCGTGCCGACATGCTGATGGCCACCGGTGATGTGGGCGCCGTCGGAGCGTACCGGGAGGCGTTGTCGGCCACCGACGATCCGGCTGAGCATCGGCGGTTGCTGCCCCGGCTGGCGAGAGCTGCCACCTTCGCCGGCGATTACGCCACCGCTGCTGAGGCGTTGGATGGACTGGAGCCGGACGGGTCCGCCGACGATGCCGCGCTCCTTCTCGCGCGTGGGAATCTCGCCTATTTCACCGGCGATCTGGTAGCCGCTGAGGCGGCGGCCGACGAGGCACGTCGCCGCCTTGCGTTTGCCGATCTGGGCGACTGGCGACTGTACGACCTCATCACGCTACAGGGATTGATCGCCCATCTGCGTGGCGAGTGGTTCTCGCGGCTTGCTGTGGAGCTCCGCGCCGGCGCTGACCGGCCGGACTTGGCGCGGGCGATGTTTGACAGCCACTTGTGCGTGGGAGAGTACCTGCTGTACGGGCCTACGCCATACGAGGAAGTTCTCGCCCTGTCCGCCAAGCTTCGGGACTCGGCGCGGCGATCCGGCGTGCTGCGGGCCGTCGCCTTCGCTACCGCCCTGCGCGGCGAGGCCGCCCTGCTCTCCGGTGACCTGCCCCTTGCCGAGACGGAGCTCATCGAGGCCGCCGAGTTGCACCATGACATCGGCTCCACCGCAGGCGAGGCGCATAGCCTGCAGCGGCTCGCCGAGGTACGGCTCGCTCAGGGGGACCGCGCCGAAGCTCAGCAGCTGCTTCGCAGGGCGTTGCCGCTCGCCCGCTGGTCGGCGACCGCTCTGCATCTTTTGCAACGTGTGTACGGGACCATGATCCGCGCCGCGCCCGACGTAGAGACAGCCCGTGCCGTCGTGGACCAGGCCATGTCCACTGTCGGTCAGGAAGACGCGTGTCCCTTCTGTTCGATCATGCTCGCGGTGCCAGCTGCGATTGCCTGTGCTGACGCCGGAGATTTAGACGATGCCCGCCACCATCTGGCGATCGCCGAGCGGTCTGCTGCCTTGTGGAAGGGGTCGGCATGGCAGGCATCGATAGCCGAAGCCCGCGCACACCTGCACCGCGCGGAAGGTGATGCTGAAACCGCCAGCCGTCGGTTACGCGAAGCGGCGGAACTCTTTGCTGTCGCCGGTCAACCGCTCGACGTAGACCGCTGCCTCACCTGAGTTACTCGATGGTGAGGGGTGGTCATGGCGATCCTTTCTTGAAAGACCCGGCTCGGCTCACGGCTGGATCACACGGTGCCGCAATACCACCACGCCGCCGTCGAAGGGGGTGGCATCGACCAGCTCGAGCGCCAAGTCGTGGCTCAAGTGTCCGAAGAGCTGCGGCCCGGCGGCGAGCACTGCAGGGTGAACGGCGATCACATATTCGTCGATCAAGCGGGGAGTACTGATCAGCGGACCTAGAGTGTTCGGTCCGCACGCCAACAGAATGTCGGCGTCCCCTGGCTCGTCTTTGAGGTCTTTCAAGGCGGCAACCACGTCGCCGTTGATCACCGGCCGCTCGGGTCTGGCGGCCCAGCTGCCGGAGATAACAACCTTTCGCAGCCCCGCCAAAATGTCGGCGAACTCACGGAAGGTGGAGCTGACATCAGGCACATCCTCGGGTATCTGACCGGCTGCCACCACCTCCCACCACGGCACGATGGCCTCGTACATGACGCGGCTGAGGACGATGGTGTCCGCGGCCCGAAAGACCTCATTGATGTGAGCTTGCTCCGCGTCGCCCCACGGAAACGGCTCCCAGAAAGTGCCCTGCGTATTGGCGATGCAGCCGTTAAGGGTGGACTGCATGTGAACGATGATCTTCCTCATCGAGGTGTTTCCTCCTGTAACAAGGCACAAGGACGCCCAAGACAAGCCTGGGCCGGACGTTGGACCACGCTGACAGTGCAAATCAGCTTCGAGCAAGGGCACAACGACCAAATCTGACAATGTGTCAGAATCCACGGGGTCGTCCGATGATCACTTATCGAGGGTGATTCGACGCCAGCCGCATGGTGGGAGCATCGAGTTATGCGGACCCACACTCTTCTCGCCCAGCGCCGGTTTGGGTGTCGCAGCGCGGCGTCTGCGCTGGTGCTCGCGGTCGCGTTCTGCGCGCTCACCGCCGGCAGCGTCGACGCTGTGCCGACCACGGCGTTGACGGTGCAGGTGGCAACACAAGCGAGGGCCGTCCATGGCAGCGACGGCCGTGTGCACGTCGATTACGACCTCATAACTACGAACGGATTCACCGCCCCGGTGACGCTCGACTCCATTGAGGTTCGCGACGGTAAAAAGGTGGTGCTGACGCTCAGCGGGAAGGCCCTCGAGGCACACACCTTCCAGCTGGTCAGCACGACCCCGACCGTGAACATCCCAGCTTCCGCGGCCGTTAACACGCTGGTCGATGTCGTGCTGCCTCGCTCCTATGGCCGCAGCTGGCCGAAACAGTTGACCCACGAAATCCGCTACACCCTGCCCTCAGATGCGCCGATCAGAACAGCAATCGGGAGCACTATCGTCCACGGCCCAACGATCCAAACCAGCAGAGAGACACCCATCCGGATCAGTCCGCCGCTGAGGGGGTCGGGCTGGATGGATGCCAATGGCTGCTGCGGCGATCCCACGTCAGCGCATCGAATGTTGCTGCTGCCGAGCAACGGCGCCTTCCAGACGCCGGAGATTTTCGCGATCGATTGGATCCGTGAGACCAACGGCTCAATCTTCACCGGCGACGGAAGCAAGCTCAGCGACTCCCCCTATTACGGCACTCCGATTCACGCCGTCGCGAACGGGATCGTCGTGTCAGCGATCAACAACCGTCCGGAGGTCCCGCCGAACACCTCAACGGCTCAGAATCAGACGCTGCACAACCCGGCGGACTACTCGGGCAACAGCGTGATCGAGAGAATCGGGCCGGATCAATACGCCACTTATGCGCATATGCAGCCCGGCTCGGTCCGCGTCAAGGCCGGACAGCGAGTAAAGGCTGGACAGGTGATCGGACTCCTCGGCAACAGCGGCAATAGCACCTTTCCCCACCTTCACTTTGGACTCGTGAACCGCCCCGACTTCTTCTCTGACAGCGTTCCTCTTGCCTTCAGCTCATTCACAGTCGAAGGGACTGCCAGCGAAGGCTCGAAGCCGGGGACTTTCAAGATCACCGGCAAGCCACATCGAGCGACGCAGGCGGAGCCGCTGATTGCGGACGTGATCAACTTCGGGGGCTGAGCGTTAGCAGTGGCGGCCGGGTAGGGCGAGGGCAGGTGCAGGGCAGCGGTCGCGGCGGCCTTGTCCTACCGTCGAAAGCCACAGAGACTCTGCAACATGACCACGCCCCTCGCCACTCAACCGGTGCTATTCATTCAGGGCGCCGGCGACATGTACCAGCCCGAGGGCAGCGGCAGGCTTGTTGCCTACCTAGCCCGAGAGCTCAGTACCGACTACCGCGTCATCGCCCCGGAGATGCCCGATGCTGACAATCCTCACTATCAGCCTTGGAGAGATCGGATCGAGCAGGAGCTGGAGGCCATCGACGAGGTAATTCTCGTTGGTCACTCGTTCGGCGGCTCTGTATTGCTGAAGTACCTCGCCGAGGGCTCGCACCGGAAGCCCATCCGGGGCCTGTTTCTCATCTCGGTACCCAACTGGGGACCAGACGGATGGGCGTACCAGGAATTCGCGGTACCCAACGACGTTGGCTCGAAGCTGCCCGCATTGAAGATCTTCCTGTACCACAGTCGCGATGACCCGGAAGTGCCGTTCGCGCACCTGGGCTACTACCAAGAGCGTTTGCCGACAGCGAGGGCTCGGCCAATCGATGGGTCGGAGCACTCGTTCCTGCAAGGGCTTCCGACGCTTGTCGAAGACATCAAAGACCTGCCTCGCTAAAGGTCAACTGCCTAGCGCACTCGGGTGTAGACGAGATCGAAGTCGGTCTTCCAGCCGTCTCCCTCGTCGTACTCCCAGCGGCCTTCGATCCTGTTGCCGTCCTCGCTGATGGTCGCGGTGAAGCGCTGATTGAACGGCTCGCCGTAGCGCCAAAGCTTCCACTCGCCGTTGCCGATGCTCATCTGATAGACGCGGCAGACGTTCCGGTCGTCGGTGTACAGCTGGTAGTAGGTGCCGTTGGCGGCGTCGCAGCCGTAGACGCAGGCGCCATTGGGTGCCTCCGGCATGTCCACGGTCGAACGCTCAAGCAGAAGTTGCCCACCCTCGAGCCATTCGAAGGTGGCTTTGGCCTCTCCCGGCCAAGGCTCGCCGCCGGCTGGTGTCGCCGTCTGGCTCCACTCGCCGACTAGCACCTCGACCTCCTTGAGCGCCTGCTCCGCGGTCGGCTGATCCATGGTGATCCCCTTTCTGTGGACGAACAAGAGATGCTGTCCTATCAGCGTCAGAGTCGTGCAGGAGGGTAGCCGCAAATGGATTTGCGTCTGGAATTGGTCTCCGTTCCAGTGACCGATGTTGACCGCGCGAAGGCGTTCTACGTCGATCAGGTTGGCTTTAGTGTCGAGCAAGACGTGCAAGTCGACGAGGATCATCGCTTCGTGGAGCTGATGCCGCCCGGCTCCCCATGCTCGATCGCCCTCACTACGGGCTATATCGACTCCGAGCCGGGCTCCCTCAAAGGCGTCCAGCTCAACGTCAAGAATGTCGATGAGGTGCACGCATTCCTACGTGATCATGATGTTGAAGTGTCGGACATCCAGGATTACCCCTGGGGCCGTTTCTGCTTCTTCTCCGACCCCGATGGCAACGGTTGGTCAATCCACGGCCCGCTGCGTCCGGAGTATGGAAGCGGTATGTGACGTTTGGCGAACGCCCCAGGGCGTCGCCATAGCAGCCACGCTGCGACCAACACCGTCAGTACGACTGCGGCAAGCTGGGTCATGTTGCCCGCATCGGCGCCATCCAGTACCGAATCGACCAGGGCGCCGTTGTTGTTGCTGGCATCGAAGATCTGATGCAAGACCCCTACTGCCAACACGCTGTCGGAGGCGGCACGCAGCGTCACACCCATCAGCAGCCGAACGGCAATCCCCAAGATCAGCAAGCCGGCGACGCCGGTCAGTACTGAGGGCACCGACACGTGATCATCGAGGAGCAGCAGCGGCATGTGCACACCCGCGAACGGCAGTGCCGTCAGAACGGCGGCCACGACGAAGTTGAAGCGGGCCTCCAGCCGGGTTTGGAAGAAACCAGCCCACACCGTTTCCTCCCACAGATTGATCACCACCACGGCCAAGATGATCGAGCCGAGTTGCTTGATCAAGACCGGCCCGAGGTCCGCTGTCTGCAACGAGCCTCCGAAGATCAAGCCGAGCAACAGGGCGATCACCGGCAGACCGAACAGCACCACCAACCACCAGCCAATGCCGAACCGCCAACGAAACACTCGGGCAAACAGCGCCTGTAGGCCGGGCCGTCCGTCGGTGATCGAGGTGATCCACAGAGCCGTTGGCAGCAAGATCAATAGCGTCGAGCCGAGCGCGAAGACCTCCACTGGCAGATTGGCGCCGGGGATGACCCCGTGGAAGGCAAGAACCGGTATGGCGAACAGCAGCCAACTCAGGCCAAGCGCGATCACCAAGAATCCGGTCAGAGGCCGGCGGCCCACCCAACCTCTGAAACCCGTCAGTTGCAGGTTCCCATGTGGAGAAGGGGCGGGATAAAACTGAGGCGGTACGGCGTTGGTCGATGACATTCCTCGCTGAAAACTACCGGAGACCCTTCTAGGAGCAATTCCGACCAGGAGCATGCAATGTTCAGCAAGCCGACCCCCTCACCGTGCGTCTCGCCCGCGCTCAGGAGCCCCCGGCCAGCGCGTTCTCGTGGCTTCGGTTTGCTTCAGATGAGAGCCTTCGACCATGGACGACGCGAAGTCGGCACGCGATCAGCGGTTATTGATGTTCTCGATTTGGGCGTCGGCCGGCTTCGCAGTCTTGTCCTCGGTGTGGGGCATTCTCAGCGGGTCCAGCATGATCGTCTTCGACGGGCTTTACTCATTCGTCAGCATCGGGCTGTCGGTGCTCGCTGTGCTCGCGCTGCGGTTTTCAGGGCGGGGGGCCGACGAGCGCTTTCCGTGGGGGCGTGACGCGGCCGAACCGCTGGTGGTGGTGATCAAGGCGGCCACTCTTGGTGCGCTCTGTGCGTACGCCGCAGTCGGCGGAATCCTCGACATTGTCAACGGCGGCCGGGAGGTCGCTGTCGGCTCCGCTGTTGTCTACGCTGCAGTGGCCACGCTCGGAGGCCTGACGGTAGGCCTGGTGCTCAGGCGGGCCACCCGGGATGGTTCGAACCTCGTGCGCGCCGAGGCCGCCGAGTGGCTGGGTGACGCACTGTTGTCGGTCGGAGTGCTGATCGGCTTCCTCGTTGCCTATGCCCTCGTGACGGCAGGTCGCGCCGATCTGGCCGCGTACGTCGACCCCGTGATGGTCACGCTTGTATCGCTGGCGTTCCTGTGGGTTCCGGTCAAGCTGATCGTCTCCAGCCTGCGCGAGATCTTGTCAATGGCCCCGGAGGGGGAGGTGCTGGACCAGCTCCGTGCATGCGTCGCCGCCGTCGAGGAGCGGTACGGGTTCTCTGAGTCTTTTCTGCGAGCGTCGAAAGTGGGAAACCGCGTGGACATCGAAATTGACTTCGTCGTCGGTGCGGAGTCGGCGATTCGTACGATCGCCGATGCCGACACCGTGCGCCAGGATCTGCACGACCGGCTCGCCGCACTGGGGTACGAGCGCTCGGTGGTCGTGACGTTCACCGCGGACCGGCGGTGGGCGGAATGAGCGCCAGCGCCGAGCGCCGACCGCGGTCGGGCGGCAAGGACGTCGTCGTCGCGCTGGATCGCCCGGCCGAGCTATTGAGCGTCGAACCCGACGCGATGCTCGAGCGCGACGCGCGTATCGAGCCTGGGGCCGACGAGATTGTCAACGAGCTGCTCGGCCGTTCGAGGGTGCAGCGGCGGGCTCGCATCGTGCTGACGTTGCCTGCGGAACAGGTCACCAATGACATTGCTGAGACCCTGCGTACCGCGCTTCACCGCTACTGCCAGGCGCGGCTAGCGCGGGTTCATCGCGAGATTGAGGTTGCCTGGCGGCAAGGGCTTCGTTCACTGGGCAGCGGGTCGATTCTGTTCGTCATTGGGCTGCTGCTCTCCACCGGGTTCCTCGAGCCGGACGTCCCCCAGTTCTGGCAGGACCTGCTCGGCAACGGGGTCTTCCTCGTCATCGGGTGGGTTGGACTGTGGTATCCGCTCGACCTGCTCTTCTTCGCCCGGCAGCCGCTGAAGCGCGAGGCGCGGATCGTCGAAGCGATCAGCCGGATGCCTCTTGTAGTGCAAGCTGCCGAGGTCACGTAAGGGCACTCAATTCTTCGGGGGGTCTCTTGGCACCTAAAGGCTGCCAATGTCAAGATTCCGTCAGGGGATGAGCCAGCATCCACGTCAGGCCTGCGACTACTAATCCGCTAAGCCCAGATCGGTGAAAGTAGGTCACATCGTGGAAGGTCGGCCAAGGTCTTCGCGGCGGCGACGCAGTGTGCGTCTCATCACTGCCGCCATTGCTCTCGGCGTCTCAGCGGGCTGCGCCTCTGCCCAGGCTGAAACTCCGACGCCGAGTCCCAGCACCCCCGAGGCACCCGCCACACCGTCGGGACTGGCCCATGACGGAGGCATTGCTCCCGGCACGAAGTTCAGCCCCGTGGTTGCCGCCACGCTTGCAGCTCCTGCAGCGGTAAAGGCCAGCGACAGCAAAGTGCATTTGGCCTACGAGCTACTCATCACCAACCCCGCACCGTTGCCAGTGAAGATCGAACGTCTCCAGGCGCGCGACGCGACGGCAAAGACGGTGCTATTGACCAAATCCGGCGCAGCATTGCAGCGGGACATTACGCCGGTATCTGGTCCGCGAGGCGCTGAGGGTACAACAAATCCATCGGTTGACCGGCGTTCCATTACCCTGGCTCCGTCCGAGACGTGGATCGCCTGGATGGACGTTTCAGTGGCCAGCCAAGCTGATGTGCCGGCCCGCCTGGACCACCGAATAGTTGGTGCACTGATCAGGCCGAATAAGGCGCCGGCCGCACCCTTCGACGTCGTCGGTGCCGACGTCGAGATAAGCACTCAACCGGCTCAGGTGTTGAGCGCGCCCGTACGGGGCGGCATCTGGTACATGAGCGAAGGCTGCTGCAGGGACGATACTCATCACCGCCGTGGACTCGTGCCGATCAACGGTCAGCTGATGGTCGCGCAACGGTTTGCGATCGACTTCTACAAGCTCGACGACCAGCACCGGACTTGGATTGGTAATCCCAAGAAGTTGAGCAGCTACTTGTCTTACCGACAGCCGATTATTGCGGCCGCGGCTGGCACCGTCGTGCATGCTCGAGACGGGCTGCCGAACAACCCGGCGTTACCAAAACCGCCGCAGATCCCGCCCATCGACGAGACAGTGGGGAACCATGTGATTGTCGAGATAGGACCTAACACGTACGTCTTGTACGCCCACATGGATCCTGGCTCGGTCAAGGTTCGGGTGGGACAGCATGTCGAGAAGGGGCAGGAACTCGGCCTGATCGGGACGAGCGGTAACTCAACCACACCGCATGTCCACTTTCAGCTCCTCAGCACCCCGACGTTCTTCCCGTCCGATAGCGCGCCCTACGTCTTCGACCAGTTCGATCTGCTGGGCCGGGTGCCAGTCCGGCTCTGGGACGACAATTTGGGGCTCCAGCCGAGCGGAAAACTCCCTTTCGGGGCGGCGGCAACGCCAGGGCCTCATCATGACGAATTGCCACTGGATCGGACCGTCGTCCGCTTCACTGGCACTGGTTGAACTGCGTTGCGGGTCGTCACGACAGCGGCCATGGTGATGGCAACGATCAGGGCCGACAAAGGTTCGACCAGCCATCAGCCCTGGACCTGCATAAGGACGTATATGGACGCGTCGACGTCTCCTGTCGCCAGATAAACGCTGGTCACGACCCGCTCGTAGCCAGGTCCCTCGAATGTGTCCAGACGTGCCCAGTGAGCCGGCAGGTCGACCGACTCAAAGACGTCGACAGCGATCGCCGAGGCGGCAGGATCAAGAACCAGGGCCGGGTAACCGAGACTGGCGCCCCAGCCAGCCTCGACGAGCATGCCATTGACGTGGCCCTTCAACCAGCGGCCCTCGAGCCCGTCGAGCTGATGATGGTCGCGGCGCCCTGGCGCCAGGGTCCCGTACGTAGCCAAGCGCTCGAGGCCCCTCCGCACCACCCCCACTGTCCCGGCGGCTAGGCTCAGTGTCATCCGCGGTCACGTACGACGGTCTGGCCGATACTGTTGATCATGGCGAACATGATCGAAGTCTGACGAGCTTCTGATCGACTGCCGTCGCCGAAATGATCTACGGGAGCTGACCCGGCAATCACCTACCCGAACCGCACTCCACCGGGCGGCTCGGGGCGCGGGCCGAGTACGTTTCGCAGCACAGCCGTCGAAACGATCGAGGACGTCGCCACGCGGCGGAAGAGCTAGGCGCAGCCCTCCGGCGTCGGTCAGCACAACGTACAGACGACCGCCGCGACTTGGGCCGCGCCGGACGGATGCAACATGAGCGTGTAGTGGTTCAGCTGCGGTACTTCGTCAATGGTCAGCGATGGCAGTCGGCTGCGCCAGCGCCCCAGCTGCTCCTTGGGATAGAGGCCAGGCGGCTGGTCGAGCAGCCCGCGTGACACCACCAGGAGCCGCGCCGGACCGGAGTAGTCGCCCAGTACGTCGGCAGTATCGGGATCTTGGTATTGGTCCCGGGCGTCCTGGTGTACCGCCTGCGACGACACCGAGGACCTCAGTTCCGGCGGGCTGCCCACCAGGTCGTAGTCCACATAGTCGGCGATGGCGTCGCTCCAGGCCTCTCGCAGCGCAGGGTGGGCTTGCCAAAATTGGCGGTAGGCCTCCCGGCTGGGAAACGTTTGTTGCAGTCGTTTCAGGGCCGGGCCCAGGGTTTGTGCGATGGCCTGGTCGGCATCGATTCCCACGGGCGGCGGGAAAGGCAGCCCGCCGTCGACGAGCACCAAACCCGAGACAAGATCGGGAAACCGCCGTACCAGCGCGGCGGCCACGAAGCCGCCCATTGAGTGGCCCAGAAGCACCACCGGCCCCTCGGCTGAGGCGGTGATCAGCCCGGCGACATCCTCGGCGTGCCGGTCGATCCCCCACGGTCCCGGCAAGGTTCGGCTGGCTCCCCGACCGCGAAGATCGGGGGCCAGCAGCCGGTGTTGGGGGAGCGCCTCGGCCAGCACTGCGAAGGTTCGGTGGTTGGCGGTGATCCCGTGCACGGCGACGACCGTTGTCGCGCCGAACGGATTCCACTCGCCGCCGTGTAACCGGCCACCCCGGACCGCCGCACTGATCGGCCGGTAGGAGCTGCTCACTGCGCTGTCCACCCGCCATCCATGGTGTAGGAGGCTCCGCTGACCATGGCCGCGTCCGGACCGACCAGCCAACCGACTAGGGCCGCGACTTCCTCGGGCTCGACCAGACGCTTGACGGCGTTGTGGGTCAGCATGATCGTTTCCAGTACCTCCGACTCCGCTATCTGGTGAATGCGGGCCTGGTCGGCGACCTGCTGCTCCACCAGCGGTGTCCGGACATAGCCGGGGTTCACGCAGTTGCTCGTCACGCCGTGCGGACCACCCTCCAGCGCGGTCACCTTGGACAGACCCTCCAGGGCATGCTTGGCGGTTACGTATGCGGATTTGTACGCCGACGCGCGCAGGCCGTGCACTGAGGACACATTCACGATCCGGCCGTACCCCTGGGCATACATGTACGGCAGAGCCGACCGGATCAGCCGGAACGGCGCCTCCACCATGATCATCAGCATCCTGTGGAACACCTCCGGATCCAGCTCCTCAATAGGGCTGACCCGCTGAATCCCGGCGTTGTTGACCAGGATGTCCACCTCAAGCTCAACGCCGCTCAGGGCTGCCGGCTCGCTGAGGTCCAGCTGCCATGCCTGTCCGCCGGTTTCAGCGGCCAACGTCTCCGCGCCTGCAAGATCCAGATCAGCGATCTGCACCGCGACGCCCAGCCCGGCGAGGCGGCGCGCGATTGCGGCACCGATTCCGCTCGCCCCACCGGTGATTAACGCGGAGCGGCCCTGCAGTCCTGACGAATCGTCCATGACTGACATCCTTTCTGATCAGCGCCGTTCCAGGTACGAACGGCGGCGTAGGCGGCCACGACTGGGTTCAGTGGTCGGCCTTCTTGCTGCGCTCGGGAATGCTGCGGACCGGGCGGTCCAGGATTGCGGCGCAGAGGCAACCGAGTGCGATCACAATCGCGACGGTCCGTACGGCATGGGCGATCTGCCAGCGATCACGTATGCGCGCCCAGTCAGCCGGGGGAGCCTGCACATTCCAGCTCAGCTGCTCAACGTTGACCGGACCGTTGACGATGAGGGAGACCAGGAGGGCCAGCAGGAGCAGAGCGAGCGCAGTGACCGCCGGCCGCAGTGTGATGCTGTGTGTCTTGCGCGCCTGCACGACCAGCATCGCCACCGCTATGAGCGTCGGTAGCAAGACAGCGCCGATGAATGGGGTGAAGAAGATGAACTCAGCCTGCCGGACGCGGACATACTCCTGGCCATTGAGGCGTCGTAGCGCCAGTTCGAGGACAAGCACCGTGAGAGCGATTCCTGCAAGCATGCCGCAGCCCAGCAAGCTCACGTAGCGCGTGATCTTGATAAGCGTGACGTTCGTCATCGTACGAACGCTGCAAACGAGTCGGTTGCTCTGGCGGTCCTTTTATTCTGTGCCCCCGCTGTGGCGCCGAATAGCAGCTCGTGCCTGCTCAGCCGACACGCCCGCCTCGGCCTGTGCGACATCGACGGCGAACTGGAGTGCCTCTGCTTTCGTGCCGACTCGTACCTCGGCTCGGATAGTCGTGCGGCCAGCCTGCTGCGCGGCGGCGATCCTGTGATAACCATCCACAAGTAGCAGGGTTTGGTCCTCGAGCGCGAAGACGGTGACGGGCGGGAGTTGGTCGAGCACCTCTGCGTAGCGGCGTACCCGATCCTGATCGAGATGCCGGCGAGGGTCGGCCGGTGACTCCTTAAGCAACCGCTTGATCTCAAGTTCCATCTGCCAAGTGTTCCGCGACCACGGGCGGCTCCGCTGCCTCGGTATGGCCGGGTATGTAATCACCCCGGGAAGGCCATTCCGTTTCGATCGTCAGGTGACTTTGAGGAGTGACAGCATCCTCACTCGTCTGCCAGGCGGGCTTCCGCGATAGTGGGCTCGAACAGCTCGATGGGATTGCCCGAAGGATCCTCGAGCAGGATCTGCTTCCCGCCAACGCCCTCAACAATTTCGTTGCGGAAATGCACGCCATGCTGTCGGAGCAACTGCACCCGGTCGGCGATGTCGGCGACCTCAATGACGAATCGGTTCCATCCGCCTGGTTCGGGCTTCGTGCCGTCCGGCATTGCTTGCCCACCGCCGCCCTGGCTGCTTGGCGCACTGAGAACTAGCCGCAACTCGCCACGATCCAACATTGCAAAAGTGGGGGCTGGATGCATCACCTGGTGAAAGTCCAACTGTCCGCAGTAGAACGCGATCGCGGCTGCGACATCATCCACGATGTAGCGGACGCTGACACTGGCCATCACGTCTCCTCCGTGCCCGTTGCAGGCATCGTAGACCCGCGGCTGTTGGCCCGAGCGCCAGCAGACTAGGTCGAGGTGTGAACGGCCAGCTGGGTTTCGGATCTTCGTAGCCGTGCAAAGAGGTAATGTGCGGCTGAAATCTGATCCGAACTACATGATCGGCGTTCCGGCGAGTACGGCACGCCCAGGGGGAAGAATGAAGGGCTTCAAGGACTTCGTTATGCGCGGCAACCTCATCGAGCTTGCCGTCGCTTTCATCATGGCGGCCGCATTCGCCGCAGTTGTCACCACATTCACCAACTGGCTGCTGTCATTGATCCCGGCGGGGGCCACTAACTTCGGGGACACCAAGTTCGGGTTGTTCCTCACAGCGCTGGTGTCCTTCCTCGTGATCGCTGCGGTCGTCTATTTTTTCATCGTCACCCCATACGAAAAAGTTAAGGCGCGTTTCGGAAAGCCGGAGGCCGAGGCGTCGGACTCCGACGACATCAAGCTGCTCAAGGAGATCCGCGACCTGCTCGCGGCCCGTCAAGGCGGCGCTGTTTGACCCTGCGGCGCATTGTTGACGCTTCAACGCGCCGCGCCAAGCGGAACCACATCCGTCCCGCGGCTCGCCAACACGTGACCGGCGCGTGAGCCGGGCGCTGGAGGCGGGCGCAGATCCAAACCTGCAGCGGTCGCGCCTTCTCGCAGCGTCTAACCAAATAAGAGGAGGTGGGCATAACTACCTCAAACCAAAGGAGACCCCAATGGAGATGAAGCTCGAGCTGGTGCCTATTCCAGTTACCGATGTCGACCGCGCGAAAACGTTCTACGTCGAACGGCTCGGTTTTGTTGAAGACGTTGACGTGCAGCCGGCGGCGGGCGTCCGGGTCGTGCAGCTGACGCCAGCGGGCTCGGCCTGCTCGATCGGCATGGGCACCGGATTGCCGGCCTATGACGAGATGGCACCAGGCACGATCAAGGGCTTGCACCTGGTGGTGGCGGACATCGAGCAAGCCCGCGCTGAGCTGGCCGGCCGCGGCGTTGAGGTCGGCGCCGTGGAGGATGTGGGCGGAGGAGTCAAGTACGCATGGCTGGCAGACCCGGATGGCAACACTCTGACGCTGCAGGAGATGGCCTGGCGCATCGGAGACAAGTTCTAAGCCTGATCGCCGGTAAGCGCCGACCGCGTCGAATCCGCCGACGGCCGCGCGTTCAAATCCATCCGCTGCTCACGACGTCAGCTCCCGGGCATGTGCCCGCACGAGGACCCGCCTGAGCTCAATCTTGGCTGGCTTGCGGCCATGGGTTCTTCTTGCAAGCCCCGAGGCCCTTGGTCTGCTGCATCATCACCGGCGCCAGCCTCCCAGGACCGGGGCAGCCCACGTGGTGTTTGCCCAGCGCGTGTCCGAACTCGTGGTTGATCAGGTATCGCCGGTAGTTGGTCAGATCAGAGCCATACGAGTCGGCCCCGAGCAGCCAACGTTTGGCGTTCAGCACGACTCGGTTGCCGTTCTGACAGGACACTTCTCCGCGGGTGAGGTACGGCGCACACAGCCGATCGGTGGTCGCCGGTGTCACGATGTAGGCGTGCCGCGTGGCCGACTGCCCAACTGGGGTCAGGTCGAATCGCCAGCGACGGGTGCTACGCCAGCTGCGCGAGTCGTCGAGCACCCCCTGGATCAGAACCGCGGCCTTGTCAGGATCGATGGACAATCCGTCTTCAACCCGCACGTCATAACGGATCACAGCGCCGTAGGAGGATCTCGACCGGACAGATTTCTTGGCCGCCTGGTACGTCCTTGGCCCACTCTCTGGCACCATCACCGTGTCCAGGCTCTTCGGTGTGCGGTCCGCTTGCAACTTGGCGGGCCTCATGCTCGTCGTCGGGGAACCGACGGTGTGGGCGCCGGCGGGTGGATTTGGTTGAGCTGTCGAGCCATTGCTCACGCCACTGATGATCAACGCGACAGCGATCATAAGCACCATCGCTGCTGGCCCCAACACCAGCGCGCGCCGAGCCCAGTAGGTCTGCACGGGCTGTGGCCCGATCGGGCGCAGCACGCCGCTCATAGCGCCCGAGCCTAGGCAGCTATACGCGGGCCCGGCTGGAGGCACGCCGCCGTAGGACCGGACTCCTGGCGCGTCCCTCGACACCGATGCGTTCGAGTTCGTCAGCCACTCGGTCGTTAATCATGAGTAGCTCAGACGTAGGCCGACGACTCTTCCACTGTTGCGGTCGCGAACCCGCCCCAGGCACGCCGAGTCGGCGTGTCGTCGCCGAGGGTACGCTGATCGGCAAGTGACAGCCCACAGGATCGGAGCAGTTCGGCTAGCCGTTCGCGGGACGGCGGAGTGCTGTCGACGCCAAACTTCAGCGTTTCTCCCGTGGCCCTTGTGGCGGCCCTCCCGTAACGCCAATAAAGGGCCCGTGACTCAAGGGCTTCGGTGGTGAAGTAGTCAAACGCGACCACGCTGCCCTGCGCCGTCGAAGCGATTTTCCGCAGACAATCTTCGACGGCCTCCCGGGTGAGGTACATGGTCACGCCTTCCCATAGGAACAGCGTTCGCTCGCCAGGGGCAAATCCCGCCGCGCACAAGCAGGCCAACCAGTCGTCCTTCTCAAAGTCCGCCGCAACGAATGTCACCGCGCTGGAATCTATGCCAACCTTCTGCAGCGTCTCGCGCTTGACCATCTGGGTTTGTGGAGAATCAACCTCGAACACCCGCACCGAGGTATCGCTCGGCAGCCCGTAGGCGCGGGTGTCGAAACCCGCACCCAGGATGACGAACTGCGCGACGTCGGGTAGGTACCGCTCGACCGCGGCGTCGAAGAACCAGATGCGCGCCGAGGCCTCGTACTGAGGGGACACCTCGCCCTCGAAGGGGTATCGGAAAGCGCGCGGCACGTACCCGGTGACCCGGTGCGCCAGCAGCACCGGACCAGTCGTCAGGCGCAGGCCGAGGCGCGGGACACCGGGTAGGGCCCGCATCAGCCGATCCGCTGCCTCGTCCTGCCGTGTCCCGAAGTTGTGCTCGGAGAACCGGGCAGCCAGCGGGCCCTGCGCCGACACAGACACACCCGAGCCTCCCGCGGCAAACAACTTGCCCACCCACATGAGGTAGCCGGCCAGCTCCACCGGAGACATCAGCGTGCAGAGAAGGTAGAACCCGACACCTGAGACACGCGCGCGCATATGCCCCCTGAAGCCCTCTTCGCGGCCACATGCCACGTTACGCCGCCGGCCACGGCACCTGACCGGAAACACGGTTCTAGGGCCGGGCGGCCGGAAGCGTTAGGTGGCCTCGCCAGTGCGCTGCGCAGTGTTCGGGCAGACTGCCGCCATGCGGACCGTGGGCGTGGAGGAGGAACTGCTGCTCGTCGATGTGCATACCGGGAGGCCGCGCTCTGTCGCCAGCCAGGTCATCGCCGCCGCCACGGACAAAGACGACGGGCGTACGGACGGCGAGGGAGGCGTCGAGGCTGAGCTCCAGCGCTACATGGTGGAAACCCAATCATCGGCGGCGCGCGAGCTTGCCGACGTTGACAAAGAGCTGCGTGAGTGGCGAAAGGTTGTGGCCCACGCGGCCCGGGAGGCCGGCGCCGGCGTCGCAGCCCTCGGCGCTGCCCCGGTGGGGGGTAGCGGTCTGATCTCGCCGGCCCCGCGCTACCAGCGGATGGCAGAGCGTTTCGGCCCGACTGCACAGGAGGTGTTGACCTGCGGCTGTCACGTCCACGTCGGCGTCGAGTCAGACGAGGAGGGCATCGCCGTCATCGATCGGATCCGGGTCTGGCTGCCGGCCATCCTCGCGATGAGTGCGAACTCGCCGTTTTACGACGGTCGCGACACCGGGTATGCCAGTTACCGGTCGCAGCTGTGGATGCGCTGGCCCTCGGCGGGCCCAACCGACACGTTTGGGACGGCTGCGGCGTACCACGAACTGGTGCGCTCGATGGTTGAGTCTGGCGTGCTCCTCGACGATGGGATGATCTACTTCGACGC
>Ga0173483_10000125_pt1 | contig 18304 bp, 15 predicted proteins | sample NitcycUS178409R2_FD_122621 | JGI IMG/M metagenome (GOLD analysis project Ga0173483, IMG submission 122621) | Soil microbial communities from Arlington Agricultural Research Station in Wisconsin, USA - Nitrogen cycling UWRJ-S178-409R-2 (version... | ecosystem: Environmental > Terrestrial > Soil...
AAGCAGATCATATTATATATAATGATGAATAAGAACACACGCTAAAATAACAAAATTATCCAATCTATCTCTATTGGATTATTACATTTACAACACCATCTTATGATACTGACAAGAATTGCAACGATATTACTTATAACTGACTAGAACTGAAGATTTTGACCCTCATAAAATATCCAAGGAATAAACCAGATTTGAGATATTTCCTTCAATGCTAATCACGATCATGATTGTCTTTAACACAACACAAACCAGCTCCGTTAACTTAACTACATTTTATTAGGATATTTGTGAACCTGGTCCTGGTTGTTTCCATATACAGATATGAGAAATATATGGTCTTTTTAAAATCTTAAAACTGAAGAAAAGACAATTACAATAATGCACAGTTATATGATTTTAAAATATGCTAAACAAAACCACAAATTCTTTTTAAAAGCCCAGTAAGCCTCATAAATAGGAGGTAGTACAAGCATATTGATAGCTTGTTTCTTTGTAATCATATTATATCGTCTGGCGATGCGACCTTGTTCTAGCTGCACATTCTTTGGAATATGAATTATATGCGGGTCAGGCTTGAAAACTATACCTGTTCGTGTCTGCATTGTACCCTCAATCTTTGGATAGTGGTCTGCTAAATAATTCTTCACTTTTTTCCATTTCATGTTACGTTTTTTAAAATTAAAACTTATTGCAGCGTCTTCTCCGAAAGGTAAATCTAGATCCATATTAAGCACAGGTTCTCTTTTAAGGAGTGTTTGACCAAACCTGCCATGTATTGATTTTGTGCAGTCTATCTGAGTATCAAATCTATAATGATCAATTCTACATCCTTCTACTGCATCCCATTCGTTCATGTACCTTTTCATTTGATCAAACCACCCTCTTCCCAGAATTACATCTGAATCAATAATGGCCACCCACTCAGTTTCTGCCTTGGAAAAACCAAACTTTGTTGCTTGGCCAAGGTTGAGATCAGGCTTTACATATACACAAGCCTTGTCAAAGGAAGACGCAATTTCGAGTGTTTTGTCAGTAGAACCTGCATCTACTATTATTATACGCCTTACCGGAATCTCCGCATGTATTGAACGTAAACATTCCTTGAGAAATTCCTCAGAGTTTTTTGTTCTTATAATTACGTCTATTAATTCTTCTTCTATCGTTGCCATTACTACTATGAGAAAAATTCTATCTTTATATTAAAAGCATTTCCTAATTCAATATACGATACTACTATGTCTCAAACTGGGAGCTTAAACAAATACCTGAAAGAACCTACAAGTATCGGTTAGAATACAGAAGAAGCTACATCAATGAGAATAGCACACATCAATAATATTTCTGGTGTAGCTTCTATAATTGCAGAACAACAAAGGAAACAAGGGCATCAAGCAGATGTGTATGTATTCAATAAAACAATTTATAATCAATTTGGAGGAATTAAATATTATTACAAATCGCCTATTTCTAGATGGAATCTCTTTAGGAGACTAGGAGACTATGATGTATGGCATTACCATTATCCATATGGTTCATTAAAAAGTAACTTGGAGAAACGAAATAAGAACAAAATATATCTAAAACATTACCATGGTGACGATCTGCGTGGTAAGTATGAGGATGATTTTTGCCTAGTTTCTACACCTGACTTATTACAATACGCTCCAAATGGTAAATGGTTACCTAACGCTATTGATATCAATGAAGCGGAGTTAATAATATCCTCAAGAAAATACCAGCAAAAAAACAGCAGCCTAGTACGAATAGCGCATTATCCACATTACAAAATGTACAAGTTCAATGATTATTATACTGACACACTTATCAATCTACAGAATGAAAAAAGATGTGAAATAACAAGAATTTTACATCTTTCTCATGTCCAGACTCTGGAAACTATTGCTATCTGTGATATAGTAATTGGTAAAATATTACCAAATATTGGCTGGTTTGGAAAGTTTGAACTAGAAGGTATGGCACTTGGTAAACCTGTTATTGCATATGTTTCTGACGAGTTATATGAAAAATACAAACCTCCAGTCTATAGAACGACTAAAGATACCTTTAAGGAAGACTTATTAAGTCTAATTGAAGACGATGCTGAAAGAACAAGACTAGCAAAAGAAGGACATAATTATATCAAAAAATACCATTCTGCAGAAAGTATTGTTAAAGCTGTACAGGAATACTATGATAAACTGTCTAGATAATACTCTTATAGATAACACCACTTGAAATTTTGGTTTGGTATTTGTTGTTAATAGAAAATATAATAAGAAAATAAGATAATGATTGAAAAGTTGCTAAAATCTTGAAGAAGCATAGATCACAATAATAAATTCAATAGTCAAGATCATGGGAAATATTTTTCAAAAAGATGTTCATAAAACAACCGTTGGTAAATATTAGCAACCTTTTGACATTAAGATACGATCCTACTTCGGTGAGCACAAACGAAATTAGAAATATCACCTATAAAGAAATATCAAACTGGAGACGACAACAGCATGCTAATGGCATTCCGTCAGATAAAGACATAGAAAATGCAATTAGACGGCTAATAAGGATGAGAATTGAAGAATATCAAGTAAACCGCATCACAGTTGCTCTAAGTAGTGGTATAGATTCAAACGTAATACTTTCTTTAATTCGTAAAGAGTTTCCAACTATCAATATAGAATGCTTAACCGTGAGATTTGATGATGGTTCTGTAGAATCTATTGATGCAAGAGAAATAGCAGAGAACCAAAATGCAGGATTCCATGAAATTCATATAGACAACCCACTAAGAGATTTACCTTTACTTTTGAGTATAATTAAGGAGCCACGATGGAATGTATATCAATATTATTTTATTGAAAAGGCAAAAACTATTTCAAACACGTTATTTACAGGAGATGGCGGTGATGAGTTATTTGCAGGATATATATTTAGATACAAAAAGTTTCTTGAAAGCATTAAATCTAATTATTCTTGGCTAGACAGAGTTCAAACGTACCTTCAATGCCATGAACGTGATTGGGTGCCGGATCAAGAGGCCATGTTCGGGGAAAAAATAGAATTTAATTGGTCTTCTATTTATCTCAAACTAAAGAAATATTTCGATAACGAGTTGGACCCTTTAGAGCAAGTTCTTCTTGCAGATTATCATGGTAAATTGATGTATGACTTTATACCTACCAATGAGAAGTACTTTAAACACTTCAATATTAATGGTATAGCACCATTATTATCCAACGAGATAATAGATCTATCCATTAGAATTCCAGTTTCCCTAAAATATGATTTTACTCATAACATAGGAAAAATTCAGCTGCATGAAATTATAAAGCGCAACATTTCATCATATTCTGTTGAAAATAAAAAAATGGGTTTTGGCATGGACTTGGTTAAATTTTGGTTTAGAATTGGAAAGGAAATTGTAACTTCAAATTTAGAGAAAGGCAGGATATTTGAGGATAAAATTATAAACAGGGAATGGTATGCCAAGTCATTAACTAAAATAAGCCAAAGCAAAGATCCACGCTACATAAGTAAAATGCTACAACTGCTAAGCTTAGAGATATGGTATAAATTATTTATTACAGATGAGATGAGTTCTACATCTTCTTTATAGAAAAATACATAATAGAAGTATTATGTAAAATATCAATAATTTTTACTATGGCTGATAGAATAGAATTAAGAATAATAAAATATTATTTACTTTATTATACAGACTCGAAAACTCATCGTTCTTAGTATTTACTATCCCTAGATAGGAATAATAGTCCACTTTTTGTTTAGACGGGATAATAGATGATGATAGAATTAAGGTAGAGATAAGGGACATTTGAATACTGTAATGATTTGGAGGTAAATTAACAATAGTCGATGGACCATCAACCTTATAATACAAAGGAAGAAATATACCGTTGAAGGATGTGATATATTACAATTGGACAAGACCAGAATACGCAATATTGTCTCAGCAAAAAATAATAACTTGAGAAGACGTTGGCTTGATTTTAGGAATGGTCACAGTATTTATTTGATATTTTTAATGACATTTGCCAATTTCGTTACTATTCAATATAAATTATTAATTGAAAAAGTACCTTTTTTAACCCATTCAATTTTCAGTAGTATATGGGTTTTTGCAATAGTGTTTGTAGCAGCATATGTACCACTTGGCATGCTTATCGGGTACTGGCATAGAAAAAATCAATTCAGCGTAGAACAAGAGGCCTTGTTCAGTCAAAACCAGATTGGTGCAACAATAAATCTGTTCATTATAGATTTGATTGATGGGAAAGTAACTGAAGAGGAGAAACAACAAATGCGAAATTACCTATTAAAAATAATGAAACGTAGTCCTCGACCACCCATAGTTAGCAATGAAGGGACCAATAAATCCCCGCAATCTGAAACTAAGGTCAATCCAGAAAGAACACAATAATAACCACTAATGACAAAGGTAGAACAGACTCATGCATATACTACATGTATGGGATCAGGCTGGAGTAGCCTATACCCTTGCAAAATATCAACAGGAGTTACAAAAGAATGATGCAAAAGTAATTATGATTGGAAATTATAACAAATATGGAATTATCGATTTTTATAAACAATATATTGTAAATGTCACATTAGAAGAATTTACTGAAAAATGTATAGAAAAAGCAAAATCAGCTGATATCATTCATATCCATAGCAGAATTGACATACTCCTAAAGCTTCGCCAGAAATTTGGTAGATCAAAAAAAATCATTCTCCATTACCATGGAACAGATATACGTGGACTAAAGAAACAAAAGCTTCCACATCGTTCACGTCTGTCAGATCTCGCCGTTGGATCAATACTGATGTATAGAAGAATACGAGATAAAATATTGTTTAGAAGACGAATGCATATCAATGCCCAAAGAATGGCAGACACCATTATTGTGTCCACTCCTGATCTTTTAGAACTTGTTCCAAAAGGAATACATCTTCCAAATCCAGTTGATACAGATCATTTTAAGCCAGACTCAATTTCAAAAAATGAACAGAAAGAAGCCTTGACTATAGATACAGAAGTAACTGACATACAATGGGCACTGGATTATTGTAAAAGGCACAACATTCCTCTAAATATTGAAGTATACAATAGAATCAAAGATCCTATAATTTATAAAGATATGCCAGACTTTCTGAGAAGATACAAAATATATGTTGACATTAGATATGTCAACGAAAACATTTTAGAGAATCTTAGCAAGACAGCTTTAGAAGCGCTCGCATGTGGTCTCAAAGTTTTAGATTACCAACTTAAATACCGTCAAGGTCTGCCGCGAGAACATGACCCAATAAATGTAATCTCTCGTCTCTCAACTATTTATTCACAGTAAAGAACCTTTGCTTGTACCTTTTGGTAATTTTCTAGTATGCTTTCAATGTTCCATAGCATATATGCTATTTAGGATTGACATTTAGTTCTAATTCTATTGTTTTTAGCTACCTACCTTTTCATAAGACATTGAAGATATAATAGTATTTTTTATTATTGTAGACGTATGACCGTCTCCAAAAATTGGTTTTATTTGTTCACCTGTCGGCATCCAGTCTCGAGAAGCTTTGACGATCTTCTTTGTATTGGTGTCAGTGAGCACATTCCAACCAGACTTAACAGTTTCTATCCATTCAGTATTTCCTCTAATTGTTATGCAGGGAATAGACAATAAATATGCCTCCTTTTGGACTCCACCAGAATCAGTTATCACCTTTTTAGCATTTTGCATTAATTTGATAAAGTCGATATAATTAACTGGTTGGATTAACTTTACATTTTTGCATTTTTCTAATCTAGAATATAAATTTCTTTTTTTCAGCAAGTTTGCTGTTCTCGGATGAATGGGAAATACTATTTCTAGTTCCGAAAGAGTTTCAAAAGCACGAATTATTGAAATTAAACTTTCGTGTGAATCAGTATTTTCTGCTCTATGCATAGTAAAAAGAATATATGCCTTTTGTTGAAGTCGTAAATCCTCAAGAACTAATGACTTCGATGAGAATTGTAGTGCATAATTAATTATCTCAACTGCTATATCGCCACTATAGATTATTTTTCCAAACACATGTTCCCTCTCTAAGTTTTTAATAGCAGTTTGAGTCGGTGCAAATAAGTAATCGCTAAGATGGTCAGTCAATATTCTATTAATTTCCTCTGGCATACGTCTATCGAAACTTCTCAGCCCAGACTCTACATGAGCAACCCGTATTCCAGACTTTATGGCAGAAAGAGCACCTGCAAAGGTAGAGTTTGTATCTCCATATACCAGAACAAGATCAAAATCATTATACTTTAGGAAAATCTTCTCAAGTTTCTTAACCATCTCTCCGATTTGAAATCCAGGTGTTGCAGAACCTACATTCAGATCAAAATTAGGTTTCGGTAAATCAAATTCCTTGAAGAATATTTCAGATAATTTATAATCATAGTGTTGACCAGTATGGATTATGACATGATGATCAGAAAAAGTACTGATGACTTTGTGTATTGGAGCTAGTTTAATAATATTTGGTCTAGCCCCAACAACAGATGCAATTTTCATAATTTGGAATAATAACAAGGATAAAGAGGTATAATTAATTAATTACTGCTAAGTATGACGACTTTCATAAAATTAAAAATTAACTTTTACTACTAATTCTACCGGCGCTAAAAAACCCAAAATCTCTAGCATGTAGTTATTATTGCTATCATTAGTAATTTATGGTATAATACATAAGATAATGAAGACCACCTTAGCAAGGAAACAGAATCATGGTAGAGTTTGAAATAAGTCTGAGAAGAAACAGACTCCTACTTACCAAAATGATATAGGAATGTCAGAGTGAGCAATTTATTAAAGCTATGAATTCAAATGGAGAAAATTTCGCAATTGAATCGTTGTTTATGGTCATGATATTGCAACAGGCAGAGAAAGATAAATCAGCTAATTCACAAGTTATCCAAACATGAACGATAGCTTAAAAGCAGAATTTCTATCCTTTTTGGAACTATGACTTTGTATGATTGGAAGGAATGATGAAGCTACAAACTGGATCGATCAACCAACATGCAGGGTAGATATAATATACATTAACTGGAATGAATTTATCGTTGATGTGTTTTTACATATAGCGGAAAAGAGCGATTAAGATGATTGATATGCTCTAAAAATCTTGCTCTCATTTTTTTCCCAAAAAAGATTTGCCTGAGCAAATTCATAGGAGCTTATACGCTTTCTATAAAGCTCTTCCGGATTTTCTTTAAAATACTCTAATTGGGAGACAAGTGCCGTATAATCTTGGAATATAGCACAATTATGTTTCAGTGTCTCTGTTATAACCGTGAAAGAATCTGTGCACATTATGAAGAGTCCTGCATGAACATATTCATATGTTTTATTTGGATTAACAAAAGTGTGTGACCAATGTCTTTTCCATGGGATCAAACCAATCGAATGTCTGGACATTTCTGCATACATATCCGCCCTCTTTAGATATCCCTTGTAGGTTACTTTTTTTGAAGACAGACCTTTCCAGCCAGTTATCGTAAGGCTACCAATAGCGTTTTTCTCAAATAATTCTGGAAGTTCATCTATATTACGATTTGGATATTTGACCTTATTGAGTCCATCTCCACCCGCATAAATACAGGATATTGTAGTATGGGGTAGAGGTTTTCCGACTTCAGATACTTCTGATCTCATGGGATAATTTGGAACCACAAAGATTTTTTTGTCATGGCCAGATTTTAAGCTCAATTCATGAGCAAGTCTATCCGACACTGTTATTATTGGGTGATAGGAAACGAGTTCTTTTTCCCACTTATTATACAGTCGTATAATATGATTATTGATAAGTAGCCGCCGAATTTTTAAGGCTAATTTTTTGGCAGACTGAAGAGGTTTTTTTCTATTTATATCATACAAGTTTCCTACAATTTCATTTAATAATCTAGCCTGACTGGACCAATATTCATGGTCATCATAGACAAAAGGAAGGTCAAATTCAGATATCATTTTTGCTGAAAAAATATTATGTGCATGTACTATGTCCGGTTTTACTTCTCTTATGACTTTCTCAACTTGCTTCTTTACAGAATTCCAATAGAATGGTATCCCATATCTAGCTTTAGCTGTCCAATCTATAGGGTAGATTTTTTGGAAGGTCTTATTTCCATATTCACTAGGATATTTACCGCCAAAAAAGACAACATGACCTTTTTTTGAAGCAGTAATAGCTGATTTTTCAACCCGCCAATCTGGTAACGACTCATGTGATAGATGTAGAATTTTCACCGTAGTAAGAAACTGAATATTAGTAATAAATATAAATAGTTCTCTAAAAAACGGTTAACATTTTTTAACGACATTATTTTAGTGAATAGTAGTATATAATAAATGTTTTAGCCAATTCTAATAAACTATAATGAGTGAGTCAATTTTCAAGGTATTCGTGATTTCTGCTGCTAATCGTGATTTCTGCTGCTAATGTTATTATCGCCGTCTTAGCAATATTGATTTTATTCTGTCTTTTTGTCTTTCTCTTATTGAATGTATCAATTCATCGTCAAATACAGAGTAATAAGGATCCGACTGGGAAGGCCTGTAAGTTATGTAATTCACTAGCATACTCCATGAACCTTTAAACCCAACATCACTGTTGAAAATATTCACGATCACTCTACCAAAAACATACAATGGGTGATAACCTAATGCTTTCATACTCATTCCAAATTCTCTGAAGTTATGTGAGTGTCCTAACTTATCGAGATGATCATATTTGGCCTGGCGCAAAACTCTTACCTTGTATCCATTTGTTAGTGCCCTTTCTATTATTTCAGATTCATAGCCTATTATTGTTGGATATTTCTTATAATATTTCTTAAAGAAGGAGTTCCTGACAAATCTACCGCCTCCATGCGGTATTGTATTCTTATTCTCTGTAAAGTCTCCTGAGCAGACTACAACATCTTTATTTTGATCCATGAATGCAAGTATTGTCTCAGCGTAGTTGGGAAAGTATCTCATATCTCCACCAGAGATCATATGGTATTCGCACCCATCATCGTATCCACATTTTTCCGCATGTTCGATCGAGAGATTCCAAAGATAAGGTAATCTCTTATAATCTCTTTTTTTGCTATATGTATTAATGATTTCGATGATGTTCGGATAATCTTCTTTGTATGAGTTGATTATTTTTTCAGTTCCATCTGTAGAGCCATCATTTACGACTATAATTTTGGTTGGCCTCACCGTTTGCCAAACCAATGATCCTATTGTCTTATGGATTGTCTTTTCACCATCTCTAACTAGTATGAAGACATAATATCCTCCATACTTTGTATTTTTATTGTGTTCTAGTTCTTTTTCCATTGAACATCATTTTGTATAGAGCACCTTACTAATGAGAGAATCGAAATTATTTAATAAAATTGATTGCTTTGTTTTTTCGTCTATTTCTGCGTCCTCAAGATTTGCTAGCATTGCTCTAAAAGAACACCAAGGGAAATCACTTCCGAAAATTATTCTTCTATCATCTATCATCCTCACTGCGTATTCCAAAACATGTGGTGTTGTTATTCCTGATGTATCAAAGAAGATATTTTGGAAGTCTGCAGCATCTTTTAACGCTCGCTTTACTATTGTAGTATCTGTACCTCCCATATGAGCCATGACTAACTTGATCTTTCTATATTGTTTTGCTGCATCTATAGCATGGAGATAAGAAGTATTCGAAGATCTATCGGCATCTTTATATCTACCAGTATGAACTATCAAGATAGATTCTTGGCCGTCAAGGAATTCTAATATTTTGCTATAAATGGGAGCAGTTATTGGTAGAAGCTCAAAAGCACCATGAAACTTGACGCCACTAATAGTACTACCTAAGTTTGATCTCAATACTTCAAGATCCTTTTCAATGCATTTCCTCTGGATCCAATAAATAGCATAGATACCTATATCTCGATTTTTTTCAGCAAATGCAATTACTCTCTTATTGTTTTCTTCGACATCTATTTCAAATGGAAATACGAGCATCTTATTAATATTGTATTTTTGCTTGAATTGAATTAAATTTTTTTCAAATACAGGACGTACTAATAAGGGTGTATAACCTAGATGAACATGGGAATCATTTATCATTTGTTTAATTTGTTTTGCCAATTATTCTCCCGACCTTGTCTTTGCCACCTCTTACATGGGAATAAGAAGGAATATCTTTTGTTACTAAGGTATCCATATCAATGACTGAAAATTTTCCTATTCGTATGCCAGGTAATATCCTGCATGCGGCTCCAACATTTACATCATTTTCGATTATCGTCTTTAGGAGTCTGAATTTTACATCTGGTTTCATTCCATGTCTACCAAGAGTTATTTCTTTTGTATTTGTGATAGTAGTTTTCGGGCCTATGAAGCAATTATCACCTATTGACATGCCTTTTGCAATTAATACCAGAACCTGAATGGTAACATAGCTGCCTATCTCGGCATCACCATCAGAAACAGAAGAAGTTCCGAATATCGTATGTTTACCGATTTTTGTATGTGGTCTTATAACTGCATTTGGTCCTATGACTGTACCCTCATCAATAGAACAGCCTTCATAGATCCTTGCACCGTCCTCTAGTTTGCAATTATCTCCAATAATTACGTTCTCGTGTATAGATACAAAATGCCCTGTTTTGACGTTATCCCCTATCTTTGCACTTTTATCTATGAATGAGGATTGTAATGCCATAATTTTTATCTCCTATTCTCATGATGATAGTACATAACTACTAACTCTTCTGCTGTCTGGTTTGATCTATTTATAGTTAGCTTATACTTGTCAGGTTCTATGTGTATGATCTTTAGGATTATTGCTAAATATAAGTTAACTGGAGTTATTTTACTAAAAATGGCTCGGCTTTTGTTGTTGGTGTAAGTAAGCTCTAATATTCTTCTAGCAACCACATCTCCTTCTCTTGTTAGTTCTTTGTCATCATATAGGGTTCTGTTGAACTATCATAGTGTTTTAGAAATGCTACAGTAGTTGATGATGCAATTAGGTTTGTATCCTCATAACAACAAGAAGAAAAAGGCTAAAACTGACGCTTCTGTACCAGTAGAAGAAGAAGGTCAAGACACCATCACCAGTAGCAATAATAATAATAATAATAATAATAATAATAATAATGACAGTCAAGTATGGAGAAGATAATCAGATGTGTGGAATCATAGCAACAACAACTGATCAGACTTTTGATATTTCGGAACAAACAAGGTGTCAGTAAATGTTAAATCGATTTAAGCAAGTTTGTTTCTTAATCAACATTCTATGGAGACATCAAGAAAAAAATCCACGTTAACACGAAGCACATTGTATCAAGTCTCCACATCAAATGCTCTTGTCGAAGGGATTTATGAGGGTGCGATTCGAGTGGGCACCTTGCGAAAGCACGGTGACTTAGGACTAGGGACGTTTGAAAATCTTGATGGTGAGATGGTAATCCTAGATGGGCATTTCTTTCAGGTACGAAGTGATGGTTCAGTAAGAGAAGCAGGAGATGATGATCTGAGTCCTTTTGCCGTGGTCACGCATTTCAAATCTGACATGACAGTAGAGTCACACCTATGTCCTGATCTAAGCAGTTTGTTTGCCCGATTCGATCAACTTAGACACACGGACAACTTTTTCTTTGCATTGCGCGTCGACGGTGAGTTTGATTACGTACTTACTCGTGCGATGTGTAGGACTAAAGAAGGAGTACCTTTGGCAAAAGCTGCTGCTGTTCAAGCAGAGTTGGAATTTCATAATGTCTCTGGAACACTCGTTGGGTTCTGGACTCCAGAGTATGCAAAGACCCTAAACGTTCCGGGATATCACTTACACTTCTTATCCAAAGACCACAGTGGTGGCGGTCATTTACTGCAATGTCGTGGCCACCAACTCCACCTTCAGATCCAGCGTGAAGGCAACTATCGTATTGCTTTTCCTGAAAATAAAGAATATATCAATGCAGACTTGCGGAAAGACCCTTCCAACAACCTTACTAAAGCAGAATCACATCACCTTGAATAGATAATCTGAATCTCTTCATAGGATCGTGATATGAAGCTGGACAAAACAAAAATATGAAAAACACTCACTAGTATAGTTACATAATACCATTGGGTCAGAGCTATAATGTCAGTAGCAACTACAACAACAAAAACAGTTACAAATACTCCAGTCCGGATTACATTCTTAGTTCTTAGTTGTTTGGATGTAATTATCTATCTGGAGGTTAGAGTAATCGTAAAAATTTTTGGTTGAACCTTTGCCATTTCATCTACTGCCCTGATAAAGTTTTCCTTTAGTATATCACATATATCCTGTAAGACTATTGACAATGCATACAACCCATCAGATCTACAATCTCTTTATCTAATTAATACCCTTCATACACTAGTGGAATCTTTTACACGCACTGCTCGCATTGATGATATACCTTCAAATGAAGTATTTTCATGGCATATAACAGAAGGAGCATTTGAGCGGCTTAATCCTCCTTGGCAGCAATTTACTGTAATTGAACGAAAAGGAAGTATTCAAAGTAATGGGATAGTCAAGATAAAGATAAATGCTGGCCCTTTCCATATGAAATGGCTTGTCAAGCATTCTGATTATATAGAAGGTAAACAATTTAGGGACACTCAGATTGAAGGACTTTTTTCGTCATGGACGCATGATCACTTGTTTAAGCCGTTTGGATCATCTTCATGTTTGTTAGAAGATCATGTAGAATATTCTTTGCCCGGGGGTCCGTTAGGAAGTATCTTTGCTTCAAGTTTAGTCAATAAAAAACTAAATCAAATGTTTGACTATAGACATCGTCTCACTAGAGAGGATCTTCGTGCTCATGCTGCAGTGAATAAAATAAGAGGAAGCAATAAGCCTATGACTATTGCAATTACTGGTTCTAGTGGATTTATTGGTTCTTCATTAATACCGTTTCTTACGACTGGAGGTCATAGAGTAATACGGCTAGTAAGAAGGCTACCAACTCCTTCCCATGATGATCAAAGTAATTTGAAAAGTGTAAAATCAATTCAGTGGAATACATCATCATCATCAGCTTATACAGATCTATCATCTGTATACAACAACTACAGTATCGATGCCGTAGTTAATCTTGCAGGAGAAAATATATTTGGAAGGTGGACAAAAGAAAAGAAAAAGAGGATTTTTGATAGTAGAGTAAATACTACTAAAGCCCTATGTAAGACTCTATCTTTACTTGATAAACGTCCTAAAGTATTGGTTTCTGCGTCTGCGACAGGCTATTATGGAGACAGAGGTGATGAAGTGTTAGCAGAAGACAGCCCTGCAGCTGCCACTTCATCTTCGTCTACATATTCTTCTGCTTCTAGTGCTACTACCTCATCCTCTCCTATCGATTTTTTATCTGATGTTTGTAGGAGTTGGGAAGAATCTACTCAGATAGCTAAAGATGCTGGTATCCGTGTAGTTAACATAAGAATAGGCACAGTTATGTCGTCCTCCGGCGGAATATTGGCAAAAATTCTTCCACCTTTTAAAATGGGTTTAGGTGGCAGGATTGGAAATGGTAATCAATACATGAGCTGGATTGCGCTAGATGATTTACTTGAAATAGTATTACATGCGATTGCGAATAAATCTATTACCGGTCCAATAAATGCCGTGGCACCTAATCCTATTACAAATACGGATTTTACAGGGATATTAGGGAAGGTTTTATCAAGGTCTATAATTTTTCATATTCCCAAATTTATAATAAACGCAGTGTTAGGAGAGGAATTAGCTAATGCTGCAGTCCTATCTAGCACGCGTGTTGTGCCAGCTCACCTTCTTAAGATCGGATATCAATTTCGTTTTCCATATTTGGAATTAGCCTTGAGGCATACCCTTGGAAAAAGTATTTCAAAAATCTATCGATAATTTAATTGAAGACAAGTTAAAGTATCTCCTGCATCGATATTAGTATTGTCTTGTTGGTGTCCATATCACGAATACCAATTAAAGTGTGATGCATTGGAATAATCTATATCTTATTATCATATTTGGAGTATTTTCCATCCAGAGGTTCTATCTGTCTATAACCCAACTTGGCTCTCATCTAGCAGTTCCAATAACCATGGCTACTATATCGTCAAATTCATAAATTTGTTTTGACGGAAAGAATTGATTAACTTGGACATATTTTAATTAATTATCGTTCTCTGATTATTACAATGGTTCTCAGCGTCGTTGCCAAGAAAGGTTTATGAATGATAAATAATAATATGTGATTCCCCGAGTAACTGAAAATTAATAGCCTTTAGGGTCCAACATTTGTAGGATTTACCCATTCTTCTGACCTGCATACTGTGATCAGATGGCTAACAAAATGCCTGTCGCGTATATATCGTCATCAATATACTTTTACTCTAACTCAGACTTTACTCGTTTAATCAAATAGTCTATTGTAACTGGCTTTTGCATAAAACACCCTATGTTCAAAGATGGATGTACTTCTCTTATTGCTTCATGATTTACTTCTCCAGCTGACATAAAGCAGACCTTTACATTCAGATCTAATTTTGATATCTTCTCGTATAATTCAAAGCCATTCATATATGGTAAGTTAATATCAATTAGTAATAAATCGTAAAAGTTTGGTTTGAACTCCAACAGTGCTGCTAAAGGGTCATTGCATATGTATACTTCAAATTCTTTAGTGTTATTATTACAACTCTCCAAAGCTGCTTTGAATGTTAGAGTAGTGTCGGAATGATCATCTATTATAAGAATCCTTTTAAATAATGGTCTTCGTTTAGCGATATTTGTTTTTTGATTTTGTAAATCAGAAATATCATTAGTAGTGACTGAATGATGATGGGGATCATGCGAGTTATTACTACTATTATTGTTTATTACGATATAGCATCATCTTACCAGCCATTATAATAGCATACAAGCACCCATACACTACAATATCTTAGTATGCATCGCTCTTAAACTTTCCATTTGAATTCTTAATACTTGCAGTCCTTCAACGTTATTAGTGTATTAGTATAATAATTTCGTTCACAATACGATTTTTACAATGTTATTCAAATCACTACAAAGAAATAGAACAAGAAGATCTTATACTTATCAAACTGCGTTTGTGGCATAAATCCCACTAATTTTATCATAACCTATGAAATATCATTATACGTAAAAGTGGAGCTAGTCTTAGAGCCATGACATTTGAGGGTCATTTATATACATCATCACGTATAAAGAAGAAAAGATAGATAGAATATAAAACAGATCTGACTACAATGCGGAGGAGACAGACTTAATCATTATTCCTCTCACCCTGTTGCTGAGGATTAGAGCTTACAAAACAAAAAGCAGATTGTCAAAAAGAAAATTATATATAAAAACTACGATAGATTAACAATTAGTGTATGGTGGAGCTGTTAGCTCTAGATTCAATATTCTACTCCATAATTATTGGCCACCGCCAAATACTGGAAAATAACCAAATCCATCATGCATAATGATTCTTTCTACTTCATTAGCTCTAGATGATGATATTATTTTGGATATCCTTTTTGCCAATGGGGTTGATGGCGGCGGGTTTGCTTTCATCTTTAGTGATTTTGCCCTTCTTCTAATTCTGCTACTGCTTTCAATACTTGCCATTACTATTATCAATACTCCATTCTATTTCAGTAGGCCAATTTGCTTGTAGAAGCAAGGCTTTATTGATTTGTCATGTATCTTGCAGGCAGTAAAGTGCCATGCTGATTCCAATGCAAAGAATACCGCTGCAAAGCCGAGACCTATGTATGCTATACTTTCTAACATATATTCTCTAATATGTTTGAAAGATATAAGCCTTTTGAAGAAAACACTTAACAAATAGCAAATACCTCTCAGCAATTGGTTAATATTTGGCAAATATAATCTCTAAAAAGGAATGATTACCATCCATTTATAAGAAAGGCAAAGGTCGTCGTTATGTCTGACCTTGTAGAATTAGGAACTCATTTTTACAATTCTTTTTAGAACAATATCATATAATGCTTTATTTTCGTCTTTTAATTTCTCCAGACTTATTGGAAAATAACCTTTGCTTGCACCTTAATAGATGTATGGACTAGCCATTGTAGTAATGACGTTGGAATGGATGAGATTCTATGATATATATTATAGATATTTTACAGGCTGGTCTCATGGATGGTCTGGTATGACGGATACAAGGTAGGATCGAATATCGTCAATCCATCATTTCGCTATTGCCATGACCAGCAAATAGCTACTACAGATTGTTGATATTCTTAAGATATTCCAATAAATAATGAGATAATGGAACACAAGAGGTAGACTGCTACGTTAGAAAACGCGCTGAAATACCAGTTCTGTAAATGAAAAAACATTGCTTCATAAATCCAATATGCATATACAAGGAGCAGCAGATGGTCATGATAGATAGTCAGGGGTTGCAACCCATTTATAGGCTACACTCCAGAATACAAGTTTATCCAAAGAAGCAAAGATAGGAGCAGATGAAGGTTTTTGGGTAATTTAACACCATGTCATATAATAGATGTACAACCCTATTAGTTCCAACCGATTTAAAACATATTATAAACAGCGATAGTCGATTAAAGGTAATAATTTCAGATAGATATAGTCAGGTCGCCTCCCATAAGAAGATATAGGGTTTCTATCTATCTATCTATCTATCTATTTAACAGGATTGAACTGTCTGTTAATAAACAAGTGATAAGCACAAGGACAGTGGGAGAAGATAGAAAAAATTCCGAATAACAGCCTCTGCCATTTTAGATTTAACCTTAGAAGAATTGAACTTCCATTTACCTGTAGCCATCCAAATTTGCCATCTCCTTCCCTATGCCAACAAGAGCCTTTCACCAACCGCACACCCATTTGAAGTATCTGCTTCCTTCTTTCTTTCAGATAGGTAATAATCGCGTTCATGCATATATCTTAAAGGAAATTGTATAATAATATAAAAGAAAGATATTCATCGAATATAACATATGCGCTCTATGCAATGCTAAAAAGAATACTGTACGCAAAAGCCAAAACTTAAAGATGTACTTGACATCTGAAAGCGAAAAGACATAGACGGCAATAACTTTACAACCTCGTTCTAAAACCCCATGTGTGTAACCTACTCTATTTAACGTAAAGTCATTGATACGTGACGATAACATAAACAAAGACATAATAGCTTTACCAAAAAGCCAAAATAGGTTTACAAATGGCTTTACTCATAAGAAATGGCTTTACAAAAGTTATTCGTAAAGCTGTGGTTATCATGATTGTAAAATGGTTAACCAGGCTGGTTACCATGATAACATGTTTAATCCTATATCTAACCTGTATATACAATTTACTCATTCAATACGTTTAGGCCAGCAGACAATCAAGGTTGTACAAGCTTTGTACTCAATGTCGGGGTCATTTTAGATCAACCTTCTCTCGCTTTTCCTGCCGTGTAGCAATCCTTAGTTATTGTTTTTTATATGGTACGACTATTATTGATACTGTATATAATGTAACATATCTAAATGTATGTAAGAATAAGATATATATAGTTGTAATTATACATATTGTTAGGTGATTGAGATAAATGAGTTTTGATAATATCATAGGGCCAGAGGACTGGCTTAGGAGATTCTTTTCTAGTAGTGGATTACCGGCAATGATAAGTGGAAGTGGAAGTACAAGAAGTAGAAATAGAAGAACTGAAGACTGGTTTGGTGATGATACATTCGCAGGATTTGATCAAATGAGAAGACAGATGGAAAGAATGTTTGAAGAGCAGTTTGAAGATGTACAAGCAAAAGCACCAAAGGAATTGATAAGAGAATATCAAACACCTGAAGGTGGTAAAGTAAGGGAGATAGGACCTATTGTTTATGGTTATTCTGCTACCATTGGTCCTGATGGCAAACCAAAAGTAAGAGAATTTGGCAATGTTAGACCCGGTATAAAACTGGGTATTAGCACAGGTAATGGTCTAAGAGGAGCAGAAGAATTAAAAGGAGCAGCAGGAAGAGGAGGAGGAGCAGCAACTCAAATAACAGCTGAGAGAGAGCCTTTATCAGATGTAATCACAACCGATAAGGAAGTTAAAGTCGTAGTTGAATTACCAGGCGCCAATAAAGAGAATATTAAAGTAAATGCATATGAAGGCTCAGTAGAGGTAAAGGCAGATGCTCAAGATAGAAAGTATAGACGAGTAGTGGATATACCATCATCATCATCATCATCATCA
>Ga0173483_10000126_pt1 | contig 18295 bp, 15 predicted proteins | sample NitcycUS178409R2_FD_122621 | JGI IMG/M metagenome (GOLD analysis project Ga0173483, IMG submission 122621) | Soil microbial communities from Arlington Agricultural Research Station in Wisconsin, USA - Nitrogen cycling UWRJ-S178-409R-2 (version... | ecosystem: Environmental > Terrestrial > Soil...
CGAAGGCCGATGAACTCGGCGAACCGCTCGATGGTGCTCGCCCTCATGACGGCCGTCCCGGCCGTGACGAGCAACACGACCGCGGCGAGCGCGAGCGCGGCGCGGGGACGCAGGGCGCGCACCGCGCGGGCTCCGAGGAGGACGGCCGCCAGCGCCAACCAGAGCCCGAGGACCGCCGTCATCGCGCCGGAGAGGACGACGCCGAGCGCACCCGCCGTGAGCGCAACGAGCGACCAGCGCCGGCCCGTCGGCCGGCCGTCGCCGAGTGCGATCCCGGCCGCCCCGAGGACGAGCGCGGCGCCCGAGAGCGCGGCGAAATCGTGGATGCCGACGAACGACGGCTCCCGCTGCCCCGGCCGCTTTCCCTCGAACTCCGAGACGATGCCGAGGAACTGGAGCAGCCCCCACGAGGTCGCGGCGACGGTCCACGCCGTCACCGCCCGCAGCAGCGGCACGGCGTCGAGCGTCGAGCGGACGAGCAGGACGGTCGCCGGCAGGAGGGTCGCGTACCACGCGAACTTCGCAAGGCTGATCGCGTGCGTCGTCAGGTCGTAGTCCTCGCCGAGGAGCGACGGCGTCGCGAGCGAGACCGCCCCCGCGAGGACGAACGCCGCCGCCAGCGCGGGCACGACCCACGCACGGCGGAGCGGCTGCCAGCCCTCGTGCCGCGCGCGGACGGCGGCGGCCGCGAGGACGCACGCGATCGCGGCGTCGGCGAGCGTGACGTCGACCGACGAGTCGCCGAGGCCGAGCGACACCGTCGGCTGGTAGGTCGCATGCAGGAAGAGGAACGGGACGGCGGCGGCGAGCACGACTGCCTCGGGCGCCGCATTCCCGACGAGTGCCCGCAGCGTCCCCGCGGACGGGTGCGCCCGGGGCAGCGGCTCGGCCGTCACGCGGCGGACTGTAGCGAGGGCCTCACCCGGCGCCCCTACACTGAGCCGTCACATGGCACCGAGCGTTCTCCGGCGCCGTTTCGCGACCGCAGCCGGGCTCTACCTCTCGGTCGCCCTCGGCATCCTCGGCACGATCGCGGCGGCGCGGATCCTCGGCCTCCACGACTTCGGGCGCTTCGCGACGGTGACGGCCATCGTCGGCCTCGCGCAGACGCTCCTCGACCTCACCGTCGAGGAGAGCCTGACGAAATTCGGCTTCCGCTACGTCGCCGGCAAGGAGTGGGGCAAGCTCCACCGCCTCTTCCGCCGCGCGCTCGAGCTCAAGCTCCTCGGGGGTGCGCTCGCGTCTCTCGTGATCCTCGCGCTCGCCCCGTTCGCCGACTCGATCTTCGGCACGGACGGCCTCGCAGGGCCGATGGCCGCGGCGGCGGCGATCCCCTTCCTCGCCTCGCCGGAGAACGTCTCCGCGAGCGCCCTCCTGCTGCGCGGGCGCTACGACCTGCGCGGCGCGCTTCTGTCCGTGACGATGGCGATACGACTGCTCGCCATCCTCGTCGGCGCATCGATCGGCGTCACCGCCGCACTCGGCGCGCTCGCGCTCGGCCAGCTCCTCGCCACCGCTCTGGTCGCCACCGCGGGAACTGTCGCGCTGCGCCGATTTCCGCGCGCCGAGCCGACGCCGCTCGGGAGCGACCGGCGCGAGATCGTCTCGTTCGTCGTCCAGTCGAGCGTCGCGACGGGAGTGATCTCGCTTCGTGCGGCCCTGACGCCCGTGCTGCTCGGCCTTGTGGCGGGGACGACGCAGGTCGGCTACTACCGCGTCGCCCAGGCGCCGCAGAGCGGGTTCTCGGCCGCGAGCGCACCCGTCCGGCTCGTGCTCCTGACCGAGCAGACGCGGGACTGGGAGCACGGGCGCGAGGAGAACGTCATGCAGGGCCTTCGTCGCTATACGCTCGGCGCCGCGGGAGTCGCGGTCGTCGCCGTTCCCGTCTTCCTCCTCGCGATGCCGTGGCTCGTCCGCGTCGTCTTCGGCAGCGAGTACCTCCCGGCGGTCGACGCCGCGCGGATCGTGCTCGTCGCCGCGGCGATCCTGCTCGTGCTCGGCTGGTCGAAGTCCCTCCCGGTGACGATCGGGCGGCCGCACCTCCGAATCGTCACGCACGGCATCGAGACCGCCGTGCTGCTGCCCCTGGTCCTCGTCTTCGGCGCACGGTGGGACGTGACCGGCGCGGCCGTCGCGGTGCTCGTCTCGACGCTCGTCTTCGCGGCGACCTGGGCGGTCGTGCTGGTCCGGCTGAGAGCCGAGCTGCGTACGGCCCGCCGCGTCGGCGCCCCGAGCGCGGCCGGCTCGTGAGAGTCGTCCTCGTGTCGGGCATCTGGCCGCCCGACGTCGGCGGGCCGTCGAGTCATGCCCCCGCGCTCGCGGCGGCTCTGCTCGAGGCGGGTCACGAGGTGGAGGTCGTGACGACCGCAGACGTCGCTCCTGAGTCGCGGCCGTATCCCGTGCGCTGGGTCGCGCGCTCGCGGCCCGCGCCGCTTCGCCACCTCGCCGTCGTACGCGAGGTGGCCTCCGCCGCCCGGGATGCCGACCGCGTCTACGCGACGACGATGGTGCGACGCGCGGCCCTCGGCGCCGCGCTGGCCCGGAGGCCGCTCGTCGTCAAGCTGGTCGCCGACGAGGCGTTCGAGCGCGAGCGGCGGTCGGGCCGCTTCGACGGCTCGTTGGAGGAGTTCCAAGCCGCGCGTGGCGGTCCGCGACGCCGTCTGCTGCGCGCGACCCGGACCGTCGCGCTCCGGCGGGCCGAGCGCGTGCTCGTCCCGAGCGCCTACCTCCGCGGGATCGCCCGCGGCTGGGGCCTCGCGCCGGAGCGCGTGAGGGTCGTCCCGAACCCCGCACCCGAGCTGCCGCAGCTCCCGTCACGTGAAGAAGCCCGTGCGGCGCTCGGCGTCACCGGGCCGGCGCTCGCGACCGCGGGACGACTCACCGCCCAGAAGGCGCTCCCGGACGCGTTGCAGGCGATCGCCCGCGTGCCCGCGGTGGAGCTCCTCGTCCTCGGCGACGGCTCCGAACGACCGGCTCTCGAGCGTGAGGCGGAAACCCTTGGTGTCTCCGACCGCGTGCGCTTCCTCGGCGCCGGGACGCGCGACGACGTCCTGAGGCTCTTCCGAGCGGCCGATGCGGTGCTCGTGACGTCCGCGTGGGAGAACCTGCCGCACACCGTGCTCGAGGCGCTCGCAGTCGGGACGCCGGTGATCGCGACGGCGGTGGGCGGGATTCCCGAGGTGGTCGTCGACGGCGAGAACGGGCTGCTCGTGCCGCCGCACGACGTGGACGCAATCGCCGCGGCCGTCGCACGGCTCGTACGCGAGGAGGATCTTCGGCGCGCGCTCGCGGCGGCGGCGCCGGGATCGGTCGACGGGCTCTCGGAGCCGCGTATCCTCCGGCTGATCGTGGATGCGATCGTGGACGACGCATGAAGCCGCGCGTCCTGATGGTGGGGCGGACCCGCTACCGCCTTCCGTTGAACGGCTCGCTCGGGCGCAAGTTCGACGCGCTGCGGGAACGCCTCGACCTCCGCGTGCTCGGCGCCGCGCCGCGCGGCGAGGCAGCCGGCGACGAGACATTCGGCCTGCAGCGGGGAACGCCGGTCGGCGCGTTGGACGGGCCGCTGTTCTACGGCTCGCTACCCGTACGGATCGCGCGCGAGCTGCGACGGTCACCCGCGGACGCGATCCTTGCCCAGAGCCCGTACGAGGCGCTCGCCGCGTTCGCGGGCCGCACGCTCGCCCGGAGCGACGCCGCGGTCGTCGTCGAGATCCACGGCGACTGGCGCACCTGGTCGCGGCTCTACGGCTCGCCCGCGCGCGCCGTGGTCTCGCCTCTCGCGGACCGCGCAGCACTCGTCGCGATCCGCCACGCGGACGCCGTGCGCACGCTCTCGCCGTTCACGACAGGGCTCGTCCGCGACGCGGGCGTCGAGCCGGCCGGGGTGTTCACGACCTACACGGAGCTGACGGCGTTCTCGGAGCCGCCGGTCGCGCCCTTGCCGGAACGCCCGACGGCGCTCTTCGTCGGTGTGGCCGAGCGGTACAAGAACATCCACAACATCGTGGCTGCGATCCGGCTGGCCGCCGAACGGCTGCCGCAGGCCGGATTCCGGCTCGTCAGCGACGGCAAGCATCGAGAGGTTCTCGAGGAGCTCGCCCGCGAGCTGCCTGCTCAGGTGACATGGGAGCGGCGTCTTGAAACCCCCGACGTCGTGCAGGCGTTCGACGATGCGTGGCTCCTGTTGCTCGCCTCCCGCTCGGAGGGGACACCGCGCGTCGTGCTCGAGGCGCTCTGCCGGGGGCGCGCGGTCGTCGGCGCGAGAGCGGGCGGGATCCCGGACGTCGTCTGGGACGGCGAGACCGGCCTCCTCGTCGACCCCGACAGCCCGTCCGAGATCGCAGACGCGCTCGTCCGCATCCTGAACGACCGTGCGCTCGCCGAGCGCTTTGGTGCCGAGGGACGCGCCCGCGCGGACGCCTGGACGTACACGCCCGAGGAATACGCGGATCGGGTGGTCGAGCTCGTCGCACGGGCCGTGGGGGCGCGTCGCACATGAGGCTCGTCGTCGTCACCCAGCAGGTCGATCCGTCGAGCCCCGTCCTGGGCGCGACGGTCGTCAAGCTGCGCGCGCTCGCGGCCCGCGTGGACGAGCTCGTGGTCCTCGCCGACAGCGCGATGGAGGGGGTCCTGCCGGACAACTGCCGCGTGCGCCTCTTCCGCGCGAGCCGGCGCGCAGGACGGGGCCTGCGGTTCGAGACGGCCCTCGCCCGTGAGCTCGCACGCCGGCCGCGACCTGCGGCTGTGCTCGCGCACATGTGCCCGATCTACGCCGTGCTCGCGGCGCCGCTCGCGCGGCCGACCGGCGTGAAGGTGCTGCTCTGGTTCACCCACTGGCGGCGCAGCCGGCTGCTCGCGACCGCCGAGCGGATGTCGACGCGCGTCCTCAGCGTCGACGCACGCACCTTTCCGCTGCGGTCGCGCAAGCTCGTTGCGATCGGGCACGGGATCGACGTCTCGGGGCTCCAGTGCGTCGGCCGCCCTGCACGGGAGCCCCTCACGCTGCTGGCGCTCGGCCGCACGTCGCCCGCGAAGGGTCTCGAGACGATCCTGCGGGCAGTCGAACAGGTTCCCGAGGTCTCGCTCCTCCTCGTCGGGCCCTCGGTGACCGAGGACGAGCGGCTCTACCGGATCGCGCTCGAGCGGCTCGTGATCGAGCTCGGCCTCCTCGACCGGGTGGAGATCCGTGGCCCGACGCCTCACCACACGGTGCCCGGGCTCTATGCGGAAGTCGACGCGCTCGTCAACGACATGCGCGAGGGCGCGACCGACAAGGTCGTCTACGAGGCTGCGGCCACGTGCCTGCCGGTGATCGCGTCGAACCCGGCGTTCGACACGCTCCTGCCGGACGAGCTGCGCTTCGCGCACGGGGACGTCGAGGGGCTCGCCGAGGCGATCCGCAGGCTCGGCGACCTGGACAGAAACGCGGTCGGCCGCTCCTTGCGCGAGGTGGTCCTGCGCGAGCACTCGGTCGACGTCTGGGCCGACCGCGTCGTCGCGCTCGCGCGATGAGCGCCCGCGTCCTGCACGTCGCGAAGGTCGCGGGAATCTCGGGCTCCGAGAACCACCTCCTGCTCCTCCTGCCCGCGCTCCGGGAGCGCGGGTTCGACGTCCGGTTCGTAATGCTCCACGAGGGCGAGCCCGGCGCCGCGGAGCTCGCCGACCGGCTCGAGGCGAGCGGCGTCGGCGTGGAGCGGCTGCGCCTTCCCTGGGCAGCCGATCCCCGGTCGTTCGCACGACTCCTTCGGATCATCCGCCGCGTGCGGCCGGCGATCCTCCACACGCACCTCGTCCACGCCGACTTCCACGGCCTCGCCGCGGGCAGGCTCGCGCGGGTGCCGGTGCTCGTCTCGACGAAGCACGGCTTCAACCCGTTCCGAAGCGGAAGGGCCTTCGCCGCGGCCGACCGCGCCGTCGCGCGCCTGGCGGACGTGCACATCGCGATCTCGGCGGGCCTCGCGCGCTATCTCGCGGCGAACGAGGGGTTCGACCCGGGGATGTTCGAGATCGTCCACTACGGGATCGAGGCCGGGCCGCCCCCTCCGCCGCTGCCGGGCGTCCCGCGGCTCGCCGTCGTCGGCCGTCTCGTTCCGATCAAGGGCCACGAGGTCCTGCTCCGAGCACTGGCGCTCGTGCGGGAGCAGCTGGCGGAGGTGACGCTCGAAGTGGCGGGCCACGGACCGCTCGAGGCCGAGCTGCGTGCGTCCGTCTCACGACTCGGGATCGTCGACGTCGTCTCGTTCCTCGGACGCGTGGCGCCGCCAGAGCCGGTCTTCGAGCGGGCCGAGGTCGTCGTCGTGCCGTCGTTCGGCGAGGGGTTCGGAATGGTCGCGCTCGAGGCGATGGAGCGGGGCCGCCCCGTGGTCGCGAGCGACGTCGGCGGCCTGCCGGAGATCGTCGAGCACGGTCGCACGGGCCTCCTCGTCCCGTCGGGCGACGCCGACGCACTCGCCGAGGCGCTCGTTGCGGTTGCGGGCGACAGCGCACGCGCCGCGATGATGGGCGCAGCCGGTCGGGAACGCGCGCTCGCGGAGTTCTCGCAGGAGCGCTGCACCGACCGCATCGAGGCGATCTACGGCGCGGCGCTCGCGGCGGCCGGGGCGCGGCGCCTCCGCACGAGCTCCCACGCACGCTCGACGGCGAACGCCGCGAGCAGCGCGAGCACGAAGTCCCAGGGCGCGCGGTAGCGCACGGTGCCGGCGAAGACCATCGCCATCAGCGTGTTGAAGCCGAGGAGCAGCGCGGCGAGCACGACGAAGCGCCGCGGCGCGAGGAAGGCGCCCCAGAGCGCGAAGGCGTAGAGCAGCATCACGAAGGCCGGCTCGACGGTGCGCTGCGCGAGGTACGAGAGCCCCTGCTGGCCGGGGTCGTCGGCGGCGACGCTGAGAAACGGCGACCACAGCATCCCGACGGCCTGCACCGCGAGGCGCCCCTTCTCCCCGGGATGGTCGCGCCAGAAGTCGACGACCTCGTCGCGGTAGAACGACGCCTGCGCGCACTCGTCGACGGCCTTCGCGGCGGCGACCGAGATTCCGGCCGCCTTCTCGGGCCACGGCGGGACGTTCGGGAGGTCGGGGACGTCGTCGATCCATCCGCCACGCGCGAGGACGTCGTACGTCGCGGGGTTGTTCGCCTTCCAGAGCGCGCGGGTGTCGGTCGTGATCGTCGCGCAACCGATCACGACCTCGTTTCGGATCACCCAGGGCGCGGTGACCGCCGCGGCCCCGACGACGACGAGCACCGCGGCGAGCACGGCGCGGCGTGCGGGACGGACCCGCCACGCCACGTAGGGAGCGAGGACGAGCGGCAGGAGGAGCAGCCGGGCGTTCGAGAGGATCGCGAGGCCCACGGCGGCGCCGGTGGCGAGAGCGAAGAGGAGCGAGCGCCGCTCGAAGGCGACGAGCGCGAGCAGCACGATCGCGGCGGCAAGGAGGCCGTCCAGGATCTCGCGGTTGACGTGCACGTCGTGCCACACGAGGTACGGGTGCAGCGTCGTCACGAGCGCCGCGACGACGCCGGTCGAAACGGACCCGAGCCGGCGGCCGATCAGCAGCACGAGCAGCGCCGTCGCGACCGCGACGAGCACCTGCGCGAGCCCCACGACGGCCCAGGAGCGCTCGAGCGGCCAGTAGAGCGCAGCGAGGAACCACGCGTAGAGGGGCTGTGTGTAGGCGGACGGAACCCCGGGGAGGAAGCCGAAGGTGCCGCTCGAGACGAGCGTCTGCGCGAACGTGTCGCTCTTCTCGACGTACGCCTCGAGAATCTGGTGGCGCTCGATCGCGAGGGCGAGGAGCCGGGGGAGCGCTGCGGCGGCGACGACGAGAGCGATCGCGTGACGTGGTATCCGTTGCGCTGTGTCGCCCACGACTCCGGAACGGTACGCAGTGGTCTCCTGCCACGTCGAACGACCGCTCGACGACCGTGTCTGGGCCGCGTTCTCGAACCTGCAGGAGAGCCGGCCGGGCGGGCTCGCGATCGCCGCGCTCATGCGTCCGCCCGACGCCGGGGCCGGCGAGCGCGACGAGGAGCGCTGGCTCGCACGGGCGCGCGAGGCGGCGGACCGCGGCCCATTCGGCCACCACACCCACTTCACGAGCCCGACGCACGCCCGGCCGACGACGGGTGACCCCGCGGAACGCGTGCGGCGGGAGGCCGAGTGGCTGCACGAGCGTGGGGCCCGGCCGACGCTCTTCTGCGGCGGCGGGTGGTACACGGACCGCTCGGTGGCGCTCGCATGTGCCGAGCTCGGCTACGTCGACTGCACGCCGCGGGCGTCACGCCCGGCGTATCTGCCCGACGACGCGGCGTGGGTGGAGCTCGACGCCCCGGCACGTATCGAGATCGACGGCCGCAACCTCGTCGCCGTCCCGACGACCCATGGCGCAGGCGCGCTCGCGCGCGCCGCTCTCCTTCCCGGGCTTCCGGCGCGAGTCCACGCCTACTTCCACGACACGGATCTCGTCGCCCGTCCTCGCCGGACGGTCATCGTCTGGGCGCTCCGGATGCTCGGCCTCCGCAGCGCAGCGACCGATCTCGACGCACTGGCGCCGGCCGTACGCGAGCACGGCCGCGTCGTCGCCTGGGATGACCTCGCGCGCGGGGAGGCGGCCGACCTCCGGGCGTAGAATCCCGGCGTGCCGAGCGAGGCGCCCACGAAGCCTCCTGCCCGCCCCGAGCCGACGCCGGCGCCGCCCGGCGAGCCACCCGGAGACATCAGGCGCTCGCGCCTCTACCTGCTCTCGCGGGGCCCGTTCGTCAGCCTCCTGCGCCGCGGCGTGAGCGTCGCGGCGCTCGTCGTCGCCGACGTCGCAGGGCTCGCGCTCGGCCTCTACAGCGCACTCGTCCTCCGCTCGCTCGTCTACGGCGACACGGTCTTCTGGTCGCTCCTGTGGGACACCGGCCCCGCGGAGTGGCTGCCGTTCCTCGCACCCATCACCGTGATCGTCTTCTTCCAGGCCGGCCTCTACGCGCCTCGCGAGCGCCGCGCCGGCTCGGGGCGGATCCTGGCCGCGCTCGTCCTCGTCGCGCTGATCATCCTCGCGTTCGGCTTCGGGACGGACTACGACTTCACGACGACGGGGCTGATTCCGACCGCCGTCGCGACGAGCGCGATCTCCATCAGTCTCCTGCGCGCCGCCTACGACTCGGTCTCGCTCGAGCTGATGGGGCTGGCCGGGGTCCGCAGGCGCCTGCTGCTCGTCGGAGGGGAGGATACGTTGCCCGATCTCGAGCGACAGCTACGCGCGTCGCGTGGCGGCATCGGCGTCGACGTCGTCGCAGTCCTGGCCGTCGCACCCGGGCCGGCCGGGCTCAGCGGCTCGCTCGACCGGATCGCCGCTCTCCTCGACAGCGAGCGACCCGACGAGGTCGTCCTCGCCGAGGCGCACTTCGACGAGCAGACCGTGCTCGACGTCGTGCAGCTCGCGCACCGGCACGGGGTCAAGGTCAAGCTGGCTCCCACGACCACCGAGCTCCTCGTCCACGAGGGCGAGTACGTCCCCGGTCAGGGCATTCCGCTGTTCGAGCTGCGGCCGCCGATGTTGACCGGCGTCGACTGGGCGACCAAGCGGGCGTTCGACCTCGTCGTCTCCATCCTCTTCCTCGTCCTGGGGATTCCGTTGTGGCTGCTGATTGCCGCCGCGATCAAGCTCGACTCGCGCGGGCCGGTGCTCTACGTCTCCCGACGGGTCGGCGTCAGGGAGCAGGAGTTCGGGATGTTGAAGTTCCGGACCATGGTCTCGGGGGCCGCCGAGCAGCAGGACGCGCTCGAGGAGGAGAACGAGGCGTCGGGAGCGCTCTTCAAGATCCGAGACGACCCCCGCGTCACGCGGGTCGGCCGGGTGCTGCGGCGTCTGTCGCTCGACGAGCTGCCGCAGCTCGTCAACGTCCTGCACGGCGAGATGAGCCTCGTCGGCCCGCGGCCGTTGCCGCTCCGCGACCACGCGATGCTCCAGGAGTGGCACCGGGCTCGCTCGCTCGTGCTCCCGGGGATGACCGGGCTCTGGCAGATCTCGGGCCGCTCCGGGCTCGAGTTCGACGACCTCGTCCGGCTCGACTTCACCTACATCGAGAACTGGTCGATCTGGTCGGACGTGTCGATCATCGCCCGCACGATCCCCGCCGTCCTGAGCGGCCGCGGCGCGTACTGAGCCGAGTTCGGTCGTGGCGGGCCTCCCCAGGGCGTAGGGCGGTCTCAGAGACCGTCGTCTGTCAAGGCCGTGGACGGATTGGCACGAAGGCGTGACGAAGAGGCGTCCTCGGGAGAAACCCTCTCTGTCCACGCGGTTCGGGCTGTTGATCGATCGGCACGGGATCGGCACGCTTTGCCCTTGACAGAGATCGGTCTCTGAGGCCGCCGTGGCGCACGGGGACCGGCAGAGCAGGTCCCTACACTGGCGCTCGTGCGCCAGCCCCGCATCCTCGCCGTCGCGTCCGCGGTCGACCTCGACTTCCGCTACGGCTGCACGCCCGCGTGGTGGCAGCTCTGGAAGGGGCTGTACGAGGTGGGCGTCGACCTCGTCGTCACGCCGTACCGCGGGCGGCCGGTCGAGTCTCCCTGGTGGCGCACGGCACCCAACCCGACGTATCGCGAGGGAGAGAGCTACGCCGCGTTGCGGAGCGGGCTCGCGCGCCTCAAGGGGGATCGCTACCTGCGTCGCGCCGAGGAGAGCCCCGAGGACGGGGCCCTCGACAAGCTGACGCGGGAGACGATCTGGAAGGTCGTCACGCCCCGCTGGCGCCGCCACCTCGACCGGGTCGTCGCGCGCGAACGGCCGGACGCCGTGCTCGTCTTCACCGTGCCGATGGCGCACTTCCGCGGCATCCCGACCTTCCTCCGCGAGCGGCACGGGATCCCTGTCGTCTTCTACGACGGCGACGTGCCGATGAGCCTGCCCGAGTTCGGCGGCATGGACACCGGCTTCAACTACTACCACGGCGCCGATCCCTCCGAGTACGACCTCGTCCTCTCGAACTCCGAGGGAGGGATCCATCGGCTGCTCGAGCTCGGCGCCCGGGGCGCCGAGCCCGTCCTGTGGGCCGCCGATCCGGAGTTCTTCCGCCCGCTTCCGGTGGAGAAGGACTACGACGTGTTCTTCTACGGCTACGGCGACAAGTTCCGCCGGGAGTGGATGGCCGCGCTCGTCGGCGAGCCGAGCCGGCGCGACCCGCGGATCGATTTCGCGCTCGGCGGACGCGATTTCCGCGGTGACGTGGGCCGGGCGCGCCTGCTCGGCGACGTGCCGTTCAACGCCTTCGCGCGGGCGATCTCGGCGGCGCGGGTGAACCTCAACATCACACGCCGCGCCCATGCGACCGTCGACGGCTCGTCGACCTGTCGGCCGTTCGAGCTCGCCTCGTGCGGCGCCGCGATCGTCTCGAACCCCCACGCCGGGATCGAGCGGTGGTTCGACGCGGGAAGCGAGCTCGTGATCGTCGAGGATGCCGACGGTGCCCTCGAGGCCTACCGCGCCCTCCTCGACGACCCCGGCGAGGCGGCGGCGATGGGCGCCCGCGCACGGGAACGCGTGCTCGACGAGCACACGTACGCCCACCGCGCCCGGCAGATGTTGCGCCTGCTCGGCCTCGAGGCGACGGTCGCGGTATGACCCGCATCGTCGCGGTCGTCCCAGCGTTCGAGGAGGAGGCGGCGATCGGTCCGGTCGTCGCGGAGATCACCGCCTTCGACCCCTCGATCGACGTGGTCGTCGTCGACGACGGCTCGTCCGACGGGACCGGCGTGGCAGCGGCCGCGGCGGGTGCGACGGTCGTCCGGCTGCCGTTCAACCTCGGCATCGGCGCGGCCGTGCAGACGGGCTTCCGGTGGGCGCTCGAGCGCGACTACGACCTGGCGGTGCGGCTCGACGGCGACGGGCAGCACGATCCGGCCGAGCTCCCCAAGCTGCTCGCGCCGATCGAGAGAGGAGAGGCCGACGTCGTCACCGGCTCCCGGTTCCGCGAGGAGGAAGACGGATACCGTCCGCCGCTCGGGCGACGGGTCGGGATCACCTGGTTCGCGCGGCTCGTCTCGCTCCTGTCCGGTCAGCGCGTGACCGACACGACGTCCGGGTTCCAGGCCCTCAACCGGCCGGGGATCGAGCTCTTCGCCCGCGATTACCCGAGCGACTACCCGGAGGTCGAGGCGACCGTGCTTCTGCTCAAGCATCGCCTTCGGCTCGCCGAGGTGCATGTGCGCATGCGCGAGCGCGAGCACGGCTCGTCGTCGATCACCTTCGTGCGCTCCGTCTACTACGCGGTCAAGGTGACGCTCGCATTGTTCATCGCGATGGGACGCCGCTATGCGGTGCCGTCGGAGGGCGTCGAGCGGTGACCCCGGTTCGCATCTCGATCGCGGCGGCAATCGGCTCCGCCCTGCTCATCCTGATCGTCCTCGAGCTGATCCGAGGGCGGCGTCTGAAGGAGCGCTACGCCCTGCTCTGGCTCGCGACCGGGGTCGTGTTGCTCGTCCTCTCCGTCTGGCGTGGCGGTCTCAATACGATCGCGGCCTGGCTCGGTGTCTCCGGTTACCCGCCGGCGATCCTCTTCGCCGCCGCGATCATGTTCGTGATCGCCGTCCTGCTGCACTACTCGACCGTCCTCTCCCGCCTGACGGACGACAACGTCCTCCTGGCGCAGGAGGTTGCACTCCTCCGGGCACGGCTCGACGCGCTCGAGCAGGCGGCCGATCGCGAGGCTACGGCGCGGCCGGCGGGCTGATGACGAACACGTCGCCGCGATCGGGGTCGTCGAGCCAGTTCGCGGCGACCCCGACCCGGTAGACGGCGTCGGCGGGCGGGTCGGCGTCGACGTAGCGCCGCTCGCGCGTGACGTCGAGCGTCTCCATGCGGAGGTCGCAGCGATCGCCGCCGCGCAGCTCGCAGACCATCTCCGAGAACCCGCGTGACGGGGAGCTGCGGTATACGCGGTAGAACGTGCGCGCGCGCTTCGTGGAGTCCGTCCACGTCAGGACATTGGCTCCGCCGACACGGCGCACGTCGAGCGAGACCACGTCCCGGTCGACCGGCACTCCGATCTCGCTGACGACCAGCTCCGGGATCTCGTAGGCGTACGGCGGTGCCTGCTGCCGCGTCAGATGCATCTGGTCGGCGGCGAGGATGACGGCAAGGGGAACGATCGCGAGGAAGGCCACGACCGCGATCGAGGCCCGCAGGCCGGGACGTCGTCCCGGTAGCGGAGCGAGGCGCGGCCCCATCCGCTCCATGAACGTCGGCACGAGCAAGGGCACGGCCGCGGTCAGGAGCACGAACGCCGGCAGAGCGGGCATGATCAGCCGCCAGTAGCTGCCGGACTCGACCGTCGCGACGTCGGCCGCGCCCTTGATAACGACGTAGCCGAGGAGCCAGCCGCCGAGTAGGCCCGCCGCCGCGAGGGAGCGGCGCGCGACGGCGATCAGGCCGGCGAGCGCGAGGAACTGGAGGACGCGCGCGCTCCAGGTGAACTCCCGGAGGTTCGACATGTTCTGCTTCCAGGTGTCGAAGTCGAGGTGCACCGTGCGGTCGAACCAGGACGTGACCGACGCGACAGCGGGGTCGCCGAGCCCGGCCGCAAGCCGTGTCCCGCCGTCCGCGAAGAGCGGCACCTCGCCGAGCCCTCGCCACTTCCAGAGCGTGAGCGCGATGAGCGCCGGCGCGAGCGCGACCGCGAAGAGCGTCGCCTGACGCCACCGGCGCGCGAGGAGGAACGCGAGCGCGGGGCCGCCGAGGAAGAGCGCGTTCGCGGGCTTCAGCGCAAGGGCCACCCCTGCGAACGTCCCGGCGAGAACGGCCTCGCGGTAGGCGAGCGCCTCGAGCGCCCGGACCGTCAGAGCGGCCGCGACGAGCACGGCCACGACGGACGGGAAGTCGGCTTGCTGCGTCAGCCCGAGCGCCTGCGGGAGGAACTGGTCGACCCACGAGTCGTGGTAGCGGTGGACGAAGTAGGGGATCGCCGCGAACGGAGCGGCGACGAATGCGGCCGCACACCAGAGCCCGGCGAGCCGGCCGGCGAGCCGAGCGCCGATGTCGTAGACCGCGAGCGTCGCGATCGGGGCGAGCAGCCCGACCTGGAGGACAGTCGTCAGCGGCAGCAGGTCGACCGAGCTCGACCCGGTGATCCACGTCAGCGGCGCGAGGAGCAGCGGCCAGCCGTGGCCCGCGAGCGCGTACGGCACCGTCCCGTGTCCGAGGAGCCACGCCGACGTGACGAGCCAGATCTGGTCGCCGCCCTGGTACGTCAGCCAGCCGTTGCGGTTGACGGAGAAGAACAGCGCGACTGTGGCGAGGATCTGCACCGCCACGAGTACCGCAAGCGAGATCGCGACGTGGCGCGTGACAGCGCCCGCTGCGCGGTCGAGCGCGGCGAGGACGGTGCGCGGGCGGGCGGCAGCCGCCGCCGTGCTCATACGGGAACGCTCGTCCGGTACCAGGCGACCGTGCGAGCGATGCCCTCGCGGAGCGGGGTGGTCGCCTCCCAGCCGAAGAGCTCGCGCGCCCGCGACGCGTCGAGGCTGCGGCGCGGCTGGCCGTTCGGCATCGAGGTGTCCCAGGTGATCCGGCCGTCGAAGCCGACCGCCTCTGCGACGAGCTCGGCCGTCTCGCGGATCGACGTCTCGACTCCCGTCCCGAGGTTGACCGGCTCGGGGCCGTCGTAGCGCTCGGCGGCTCTGACGAGCCCATCGACGCAGTCGTCCACGTACAGGTACTCGCGTGTCGGCGAGCCGTCGCCCCAGAGGAGGACCTCGTCGGGCGACTCGCTCATCTTGCGGATCAGGGCGGGGATCACGTGCGACGTCTCGAGATCGAAGTTGTCGCCGGGGCCGTACAGGTTCGTCGGCAGGAGGAAGATCGCGTTCGTCCCGTACTGCTCGCGGTACGCCTGCGCGCCGACGAGCACCGCCTTCTTCGCCACGCCGTACGGCGCATTCGTCTCCTCCGGGTAGCCGTTCCAGAGCTCGTCTTCCTGGAACGGCACCGGCGTCAGCTTCGGATAGGCGCAGACGGTGCCGGCGATCACGAGCTTCGGCGTCTCGTTGAGGCGCGCCTGCTCGAGCACGTGCGCGCCCATCATCAGGTTCGCGTACCAGTAGCGTCCGGGGTTGGCCCGATTCGCGCCGATGCCGCCCACCTCGGCGGCGAGGTGGTAGACGAGCTCCGCCTCGCTCTCCGCGAACATCCGCGCCGCCGCCTCCATCGAGGTGAGGTCGTAGTCGGCGCGCCGCGCCGCCGTGACGTCGTGGCCGTCCTCCTCGAGGCGAGCGACGAGCCGCGAGCCGAGGAACCCGCCGCCCCCGGTGACGAGGACGCGGCTCACCCCGTGACGAGCTTGGGCGCGCCGGTGGGCAGCCAGTCGACCCGGCCGATCCACCCCTCGCGGTTCTCGGCGTACCAGCGGATCGTCCGCAGGATGCCTTCCTCCCAGCTGACGCGCGGCTGCCAGCCCGTCTCACGGGTCAGCTTCTCGTGGCCGACGCGGAGCGCCATCACGTCGCTCGAGCCGGGGCGCTTGCGCGCCTCTGTCGTGACGACCCGGCGGTCGTCGGGCCAGAAGCCGTGCTCGACCCCGATGCGGACGATCAAATCCGCCCAGTCGGCCATCGAGACGTTCTCGCCCTGGCCGTAGACGTACACGTCGCCTGGCCGGCCGTGCGCCGCGACGGTCAGATGGCCGCGAACGCCGTCCGTGCAGAAGCAGAAGTCGCGCAGTGGCTCGAGCGCTCCGAGCTCGATCTCGGGGCGCGTCAAGGCCTGTGTGACGATCGTGCCCGTGACGTAGCGCGGGTTCTGGCGTGGGCCGTAGTTGTTGAACATCCGCGTGACGACACCCGGGAGGCCGAACGCGTCGTAGTAGTTCATCGTGAGGAAGTCCGCCGCGACCTTTGCGGTGGCGTAGATCGACTTCGGGTTGATCGGCGAGCGCTCGTGGAGGATGAGCGAGCCGGCGTCGTCGAACGTGTGGTGCTCGGAGACGTCGTCGCGGACGTTGCCGTACTCCTCCGAGGTTCCGGCCGTGTCGAACTTCTCGAGCTCCAGGCCCGAGTCGACGATCGACTGGAGGAGGTTGAGCGTGCCGACGGTGTTCGCCATGATCGTCTCGTACGGCCGGTGCCACGACTCGCCGACGTGCGCCTGCGCGCCGAGGTGGAAGACGTACGGGCGATCCGGCGCGTCGCAGAGCTCGCGCACGAGGTAGTCGATCGAGGTGCGGTCGGTGAGATCGGCGAAGTGCACCTTGAGCTCGCGGCGGAGGTGCCCGATGTTGTTGAGCGCGCCGCTCGAGGTCGCGCGCACGAACGCGTGGACGTTGGCGCCGAGCGTGACGAGCGCCTCGGTGAGGTGCGAGCCCATGAAGCCGTCCGCTCCCGTCACGAGCACCGTGCGGCCCCCGTAGACGTCGCCGAAGTCGGCGCGCAGCCCGTCGAGGTCGCTCTCGTTCCAGATCGTGTCGCTGCTCATCGGGTCGAGTGACGCGGGCCGTAGGCTTGTGCGTCGGTGAGCAAGCCTAGCGCCCAGACCGGACTCGGGTCCCTCGCGACGGGCGCCGTCACGGCGCTCGCGATCGCCGTGCAGACCGGCCTCGCGGCCGTCGTCGGCGTCATCATCGCGCGAGAGCTCGGGCGCACGGCCGAGACGGACGGCTTCTTCGCCGCCTATGCGGTGTTCATCGTCCTCGCGCTCGCGGCGACCGCAATCCGGGTGACCGTGCTCCCGCCGCTTGCGCGCGCCCGCGCCGAGCGGCGTCTCTCGTCGGAGACGGTGTCATACGCCGTTTCAATCGGGATGATCGCGGTGCCGGTGCTCGCGGTCGGAATCGTCGCGGCGAGGCCGATTGCCGAGCTCCTCACCGGCTTCGGGCCGGACGCCGCGGTGGACGCGGCGGCCTCGGCGCTGCCCTGGATGATCGTCGCCGGGCTCGGCCAGTTCACGGCGGGCCTGCTGGCGAGCTCGCTCGCCGCGCTCGACGACTACCTCGTGCCGGCGCTCGGCTACATCGTCGGCAGCGCCACCGGCCTCCTCCTGATCGTCGTCCGCATCGGCGAGGACGGGACCGACGCGGTCGCGTGGGGCATGGCAGTGAACGCCGTGCTCGCGACCTCCATCTGCGCGGGCTGGCTGGTGGTCAGGTCTCGTCGCGAGCGGATGCCTGTCGGTGCGGCGCGCGTCGACTCCCGCGGCGCCCCGCGGCGGCTGCTCGAGCTCGGCGCCGGCGCGGCGCTCCCCTTCGCTCTCCAGTCGATCTACCTCGTCTGCCTGCCGATCGCCGCGCGGGACGGCGTCGGGTCCGTGACGAGCTTCAATTACGCGTACCTGATCGCCGCCGCCGTGGTCGGCATCTGCGCGTCGTCGCTCGGGCTCGTGACAGCCGTCCCGCTGACGCGCCTCGGCCTCGACGCCGGGCGGATCGCGCGGCACGTGGAAGCGTCCTCGTGGCCGGCACTCCTGGCAGTCGCCGCGACGGCCGGGATCTTCGCCGTCGCGGGGGCGGAGATCACCCACCTGGTGCTCGGCGGCGCCTATGGCGAAGACGTCGGCGCCGAGATCGGACGGCTCGTGGTGGCCCTCGCGCCGTACATGGTCGCCTCCCTCGCGCTCTCGGTCACCTTCCCCCTCGTCTTCGTCTCCGGTCGCGGCGGTCGGCTCCCGCTCGTCGGCCTCGGCGTGCTCGCGGTTCACGTGCCGCTCGCGTTCGCCGGGCAGGCGCTGGCGGGCCTCGAGGGGCTCGCGCTCGCGCTCGCCGTCTCGACCGGGATCGCGTTCGCCTGGATGCTCGGGCTGCTCGACGCCGTCCGCTCGACCCTCGAGCGGCTCGCGTCCGCCGTTGCCATCGTCGGTGGCTGCGCTCTCGTCGGCTTCGTGCCCGCAGGTGCGGTGCTCGGCCCGGCCGTCGCAGCGGTCGCGGGGCTTGCCCTCAGCGGTGCCGCGCTCGCGGTCGTGCGGCCCTCGGGCCTCACATCCGCCTGGCACTACCTGCGGGAGCTCGCCTGAGCGCGCGCGTGACCGCCGTCGTTCTCGGGTGGAACGGGCGCGACGACACGCTCGCCTGCCTCCGGTCGCTCGACCGCGCGACGTACCCCGAGCTCTCCGTGGTCGTCGTCGACAACGGGTCAACGGACGGGGGGCCCGACGCCGTCGCGGCCGAGTTCCCGGAGGTGACGCTGATCCGGCTCGATGAGAACCGCGGCTTCGCGGGCGGCGTCAACGTCGGCGTTGCTGCCGCGCTCGGGTCGGGTGCCGACTTCGTCCTGCTGCTCAACAACGACGCCACGGTCGAGGCGGGGTTCCTCGAGCCGCTCGTCGCC
>Ga0173483_10000127_pt1 | contig 18274 bp, 18 predicted proteins | sample NitcycUS178409R2_FD_122621 | JGI IMG/M metagenome (GOLD analysis project Ga0173483, IMG submission 122621) | Soil microbial communities from Arlington Agricultural Research Station in Wisconsin, USA - Nitrogen cycling UWRJ-S178-409R-2 (version... | ecosystem: Environmental > Terrestrial > Soil...
GGCAGCAGCGTGTCGGCGAGCATTGCCAGCAGTGCCCCGGCGGCAAACGCCTCGATGAGGGCGCCGGTACGCGCACCAGCCGGACCCAGCACGGCATAGCCCGCCGCGGCCGAGATTGCGGAGACACCGATCACTGCTAGCCACATGAGAACGACCGGGCGACGGCTCCAACCGGCACGTTTTAGGCCGCTGGAGGAAGACATGCCCTCTGGAAGATTGGAGAGCGCGATGGCAACCAGGAGGGCTAAACTGACGCCGCCCTGGAGAACGGTGAGACCAAGTACGAATGACTCCGGAATGCCGTCCAGTACCGATCCCAGGACAATCGCCAAGGGCGAAGCATCCGATTGGGCTCCAGTGGGATCTTTGCGTGTCGCTCCCCCACATAGCGATCAAGCAGCCAGTTCCCAGCCGTGAAGACCAACGCGCCCAGCAGAACCATGGCCGCTACCCCGGCGACGGCTTGGTTCTCCAGAGCATCGTCGACCAGCTCGAAGGAGACCAATCCGATCAATAGGCCGGTACCGATCGCCATGACGACCGCGATGACCTGCCGGCTCGGGTTGAGGAAATAGGCGATCAAGGCGCCGATCAGCAGCGCGGCCGCGCCGATTGCTCCCCAGAAGAACGCCTCAACCACGCGGTTGCGCCTCGGGCTTAGCTACCGAGCAGTCAGTCTTCGGTGTCAGCGCCCTCGGCGGCAAACTGTTCGGCACCTGCGGCCTTGGCGTCTTCCTCAATTGCGGCGGTGTCAGCCTTGATTTCCCGGCTTTCCACCTTGTCGGCCTTTGTCATCGATTGTTTGATGTCGTCTTCCATCTCGGATACGCCGACAACGACGAGGCCAGCCTCGCCCTCATCAAGGTATTCGCCAAGCTCCTTCAGGTCGCTGCGACTCATCCCTGCCGCCGCGTGTCCGGTGACTGCGCCGAGCACCGCCCCGCCTGCGGTCGTCGCCGCGAGCAGCCCTCCGCCGATCGCTGCGAATGGAAACAGCGCAACAGCTAGCCCGGTCGCCAGCCCGATACCGCCGCCGAGCACCCCGCCAACCCGGGTGGGTGTCTCGTGCTTCTTGGTGATGCGGACCTTCCCGTTCTCCCGCTTTTCGATTACGGCAGCGTCGTACGCGTCCAACATCCCGGCCTTGGTATGTAAGTCCTTGATCAGCTGGTAGTCCGCCTCCGCGTCCTCGACGCTCGGGTACACCCCGACGTACGCCACAAACGTGTCGACCGCCATCTCTCTCTCCTTACCGACTTGTCAGAAGCTCAGCACCAAATATGGTGCTCAGCTTCTGACAAGTGGGTGGGCGATGCATCACCCTACGGGGGTGAGCCGGGGGAACGGCGCTCGGGGAATGATCAGGACATGGCTGATCAAGATGACGAGATGATTTTACGCGTTGCAAGGATGGAGGCGTTTAGCGACGGAGTGTTCGCTATTGCCATCACTTTGTTGGTGCTGGAGATTGCGATCCCGGCAGGCTTCGAGGGACACCTGCTCAGGGGTGTCCTCAGCCAATGGCCTTCCTATCTCGCCTACATCGTCAGCTTCGCGACGATTGGAGCGATCTGGCTAGGCCACAACACGATCACGCACTACATGCACAGCGCCAACACCACATTTCTTCGGCTGAATCTCGCACTGCTGCTACTGGTGTCATTCCTGCCGTTTCCCACCAAATTGCTCGCCGAAAACCTGGGGTCGCGTGAAGACGAGAAGGTGGCAGCCACCATTTACGGCGTTGCGTTGCTTGGGGCGATGGTGTTGCTGTCGTTACTGTGGCTGCAGGCGGTGCGCGCGGACCTCGTACATCCCGATACCGGCGATGAGGAGATCAAGCTATTGACCGCTCGGCTGAGGCCCAGCCTGGCGCTCTACATCGTTCTGATCATCGTCGGATTGTTCACCCCTCTAGTTGCAGTGATCGGCTACCTCGTCGTCGCCTTCGTACTGATTTTTCCGATCAAGCTGCGGCGGCGGCAAAAATCTGAACCCGCCGTCACCTGACCATCCCGGCACCTTAGGGTGCCGGCGCGGTAGCCCGGCACATGTTCAGTTACCGGTACTAACCGCTGCAGGAGCGGCCGGCGAGTCGCGTGCTGAAAGGGCGATGCCTCGCCCTCATAGCTAGCATTCGGCGCCGCCGCCGCTCCCTTCTGTCATGGTGAGAACGCGCAGGCCGCTGAGCTCACTCCTCGGTGAAGACCTCGCGCAGTTTGGCCTCCTGCTCAGCGGAGAGGTTGCTGGCGATTAGCTCAGCGTGGGTGTCCTTAAAGGTGTCTTTGATGCGATCGATCACTGCGTCGGAGCTCAGCACGAAGAGCGCTGACGTTCCGGGTGTCACTCGCTGCTTCACGCTGTTGATGAAGCTGTCGCTGATCCCGACATCAGTCATTGACCCGGCCAGGGCGCCGATCCCGGCGCCAATTGCGGCTCCCAACAGCGGCACGAAGAAGATCAGCCCGAAAAGCATGCCCCAAAACGTCCCGCCCAGAGCACCGGCTGCCGTCATGTTGCTGAGTTGGCGGGTCTTTGGCTTCTTCTTATCCGGTTCCCAGGAAACGACAGCTGCGTCCTGGAGCTTGATCAACTCCTGAGTCTGGAGCGCCTGTAATCTCTGCGATGCCTGCTCGGCACCGTCGACCGTTTCAAAAGCCCATGCGGTCAGTGTCGCCATAGGGAATGTGTCCTCTCTACTCGTGAATCACCGGCGAAGCCGATGAGGCGATCCTTCCAATCCTCCCAGAGCATCTTGGACCCTGCGGCACGAGGCGTCACTCTCGGGGTAATTTTCTACTCAGTCACGTCCAGAGCGGCATACAAATCGCGCCGGAAATCCTGGGCGTTGGCAAAGAAGATGTCGCTTCTCGGTCGCACGAGCATCATCTCCGCAGGAATCGAAATCTGCGCCGCGCCGGGCGCCGGTAGCGTCAGGGACTCGGGGCTAGACATCCACGCAAACACCAGAGGGATTGGCGGTGCCGCACCCCGGCGGGATGATTCAACCGTGCTCAGGGTTGCTGAGGTAACCGTGGAGCTCCGCGTAGCGGCGGCGGGCGATCTTTGTGGCCACCGAGGGAGCCCAGACAAAGACGATCAAGCTGACCGCAACGGAAACCACCGTGCCGATCCAGAGGCCCACCGGATCCATCTCGTGTGGCGGGTGGCCCTGATGGGCAATGATCCAGATGATCAAGCTCGGAATGAGCAGCATGATCGCGATGGCCGGCACGACCATGAAGGGGAGGAGGACAAGCACACCCCAGCGCAGCAATGCTGCGCGCCAGTCCGTTCGATGCCCCCAACGCCACAGCAGCTTTCGGGGGTGATAGGGCAGCCAGAGGCCGACCCACGCAGCAACGCTCAAGACGCCGAGTGGCAGGAAAAGTAGCGTAAGAGCCACCGCGGCGGCGACCTGATAGCGATGCTGTACGAGTCCGATCACGACAGCGACGATTGCGGCCGTTGGACCGACGAAGGATGCCAGGACAAGGTGCTTTGCCCGTAACCAGAGACGCAGCCCAGCCGGATCCGGCAGCTGCGAGAGCGCGCGTACGGCGTCCCGACCTGCGACATTAGTCGCCGGCGTGTCACCAAGCATCCACATCTCCAGCACGTAGGGAAACGCCAACGCGCCGTGCAACGTGAAGATCCAGTTGCGGATGCTGTCGGGCAGTAAGAACCAGCAAAGGGTGACCAGTACGGCGTTGAAGCTCACCGCGGTCAGGTCATCGCGCCGTTCGCTGAAGATCCGTCGGTACTCCGCCCCTATCGCCGCAGAAAAGTCGGAGAGGCTGAGATCGCTCAGCACGACTCGATTGTCCTGCATTTCGTCGGGAACCTGTCGATCTCGCGTCGGTCTGTACGTCGTACGGGTGACGCCATTCAACAAACAACATCTAGGAGGACACGATGGCGAAATTCCTGTACCTGTACAGCGGTGGGCAAATGGCCGACACGCCTGAAGCTCAAGAGGAGCAAACGCAGGCATGGACTGCCTGGCTCGGTTCGCTCGGCGACTCAGTGGTCGACATGGGCAATCCCTTCGGCGCCGGCACCACAGTCGCCAATAGTGGTTCGAAGGACGGCGCAACTTCCAAGCTGGGCGGCTACTCGATCATCAACGCTGAGTCTCTCGATGAAGCCGCCACGAATGCCAAGGGCTGCCCCGTGCTGCAATCCGGTGGCAGCGTTGAGGTGTACGAAGCGCTGCCAATGTAATCCCCACGTGAACCTGCTCCCCGTTCCACTCCGCATCGCCTATTCGAACTTCGCCTCAGCTGCACATGATGCCAATTCGAGTGAGTGGTGCGGAGTTGTACGTATGGCGTCACGCGCTCTTATGCACCGAATCGCAGCGCCCTTCCACAGGCTCAGGCGCATTGGACGGCTGAGGGTCCCATAGCAGAACTCTGGACACATGGATGGCACATCTCACCCGCTGCGGGTGAGCAGCGCTAGCTCCTCATGAGTACAGTCTTGATTCGGTTCCTCAGCACCGCTGAGCGGAACGTCATGAACACCCCAGAGCAGGAGGCACATAAACATGAATTTTGGGGACTTTTTCTGGCTACTGATTTGGAGTTTCGTCTTCGTCTTCTACTTGATGATCTTGTTCCAGATCATCGGCGATCTCTTCCGTGACAAAGATCTGAGCGGATGGTGGAAGGCGCTCTGGGTAATTGCGCTGATCGTCGTCCCTTGGCTCAGCGCGTTGGTCTACCTCATTGCCCGAGGCAAGGGAATGGCCGAGCGGCGCGCTGGTGAGATGCGTCAGGTTGAAGCGCAAACCGACTCCTACATCCAGCAGGTGGCCGGGCGCAGCAACCCATCAGAGCAAATCGCCACCGCCAAAGGCTTGCTCGACGACGGAACGATTACCCAGGCCGAGTTCGACCAGCTCAAGGCGGCAGCGCTCGCCTAGTAACTCGCCCCGGTGTCGCCGGGGGCCGAATCCTGTCAACCAGAGAGATCAACAGAGGCCGAGCGCTCGACCTCGACGTACGGCATCGGCCCGACGCGTCACCGACAATTTCTGAAACAGAGATCGCATATGCGTCTTGACCGTGTTCAAGGACAAGACGAGGTCCGCCGCGATCTCTTCGTTCGAGCAATACTCGGTGAGAGCCTGCAAGACTTCAATCTCGCGCGCGCTCAGCGGCACTATCAAAGTTGCACCATCTTGCCGGTGATCACGGGCCCGCCGCTGATCAATGACCCGACGATCAACGAGGCGGCACTGCTCGGGTATCGACTTCAGAAAGGCTGAATGTCTAGCCGCGAGCTCCGCATTCCTCCGGACGAACGATCGCAGCCAATCGCCGGCAAATGTCACGCTGATACGCAGTTGTTCCTTCGCTGCGACGCGCAACGCGCGATCAACATGCAATTCTGCTCGCTCATCATTGCCTTGCGAGGCAGCCAACTCTGCAGCGAGCAGTAAGCGCCGGACCTGAGCAATGATCGAGATCGCTGCTGGATCGGAGGGGACTTTGGCCAAAGTCGCATCTGCAGCAGGTAGATCATTCAGGCTTCGCAGCGCCTTAGCCATGATCAACTTTCCCTCCGCGGCCGCAAGATCAGGTTCAGGGATCAAGACCGCAATCGCCTGTTGCGGTTCGCCGACCGCGAGGTAGGCCTCAGCTGATGCAACCAAGAATTGGTCGGCAAACCAGCCACTCGTTACCTGGGCATCCATCCCTCCGGCATGAAGCAACCTCAGCGCGTTCTCGGGTTCATCGGTGACCATCGCCAGCCGCACCTGCGTCAGCCGCTGGGCCGCCGCCAGCAGGGGATCGCCGCTGTCAGGCGTTCTGGCGCAGGCGTGATCAAGATCTTGTCGTGCCTGCGCGACTTCAGCACGCTCCAGGTGCGCCCAAGCGTTCGCGAGATGAGCGAATCCCAGTCCGATCTCCCCATTGTTGATCGGCCGATCGGTGATCAACTTCGTCGCGTACCAGGTAGCGCGGCGGAGATCTCCGCAGAACGCGTCTATCCATGACAGTTGTCCAGCGCAATTGGCGCGTACGAGCTGCTCGGCCGAACTCGCATCACTGTCGAGCCATTGCCGGAAGCCGCCGGCGCCCCGCTCCAATCTCCAGCGCGCCGCGTCCAGGTTGCCTGCGCACAGCTCGAAGCCTGCTACGTAGTAGTCGATCAGAGGTGACAGCTCCGGCGTATGCGCTCGCTGAGAGATGTTGAGGTTTCCTACAAGATCGTTGAGTTCATTGGCCTGGGCGAGACCTGTCTTTGCATCGCCGTGCTGCCGAGCCATCGCCATCTGAAGCAGGGCCAGGCTGACCAGTTCCGACACCTCGGGTTGAGGAGTCTGAGCCAGTTCCTCACCAGCGCAGGCAAGAGCGGACTCGGCGATGTCAAGCCATGAGTACGCGAGAGCGGCCGCGGCAAGAAGCAATGGCTCCGATTCGCCGAGCTCCTCCACATCGATCATGAGTTGCACTAGATCACTACCTGCGCCGGCCAATATCTGAGGAACGGCTAGCGACCTCACCAAGGCCGGCGCTTCATCGTTTGGAAGAAGACACAAGGAGAGGTTAGGAACGTCGACTTCTGACTGAATGGTGGTCACATTGGCGAGACGGGACATCAGCTGCTGGGCCTTTACCTTCCCAATACGCACGCGCTGTTGGTCTAAGTAAGTCCGATACCGAGGTGAGATGTCCTCACCCCTTGGGCTATCTCACCCGGGTGATCTAGAGAAGCTCAGATCAGCTGGCGCTGACGGCCGATCTTGACAGCCTCCGATCGAGAGCGTGCGCCTAGCTTGCGATAGAGCGCACTTGTGTGCGTCTTGACGGTGTTTGGAGACAGATACAGTTCAGAGGCGATCTCACCGAGACTCAATGATCCGGCGAGCCGGCGGAGGACGTCAATCTCACGCGCCGTCAAAGGCTCGCTTCGAGGGACGCCGCTCACGCTCTCGCGCAGGCTCTGCTGCGCCGCTTCCAGCCGCGCAATCATCGATGCCATCCCATCCCGATACTGCCGCATCATGACCGCCGCCTCCTCCAGGAGGAGCCGCGCTAAGGAAATCTCTCCTGTCATGATCGCCACTCTGCCCATGACGAGGAGGTGGTGAATCGACGGCCATGGACTCAGGCCAGGAAGCTTCCTACGAAGGTTTAACCCATGCTCGAGAGTTGCCATAGCCTTATCCAGCTCACCGGAGGTTGCTTGACTCTGCCCAAGTGCGGTGAATGCAAGAGAGACTGCCGGCAGAGCCTGCAAACTCCGGCTCTCGACGACCGCCATGGACTCCTCTGCCGACCTACGGCTGCGGTCGTAGTGCCCGAGCTCAGCTTGTGTGAGGGACAGGGCTGACAGAGCGAGGATTCGTACCAGGGCTGGCGCAGTCTCGCTGTACGCGGCCTTAGGAAGTACGGCCAATGCGGTATTCAGGTCGCCGGCTACGTAGTTGGCGTGGCCGAGGGCTGTATTCGCCGTCGTGTACCAAGGCGTGTTGCCATCCGTCTCCAGCTCTGCCGCTCGCTGGGCGGAAGCCAACATCTCTAACGGCCCACCAAAGCCGAACAGTCCTCGAATGAGCGCTGCAGCAGATTCCGCTGACTTGGTTCCATCTGGCAACGGTACGTTTTGGGGCATCCCGCTGAGTTGGGCCAGACGTCGATTCATTTCTTCTTGCTCGCCGGATAATGCCGCTATCCATGCCGCCGTTACGACGCCCGGCAGATTGTCATCGGCGGCTGTCGCCTCTAGGGCGCGGAGCCATCCACGTACGGTGGTTCCCAGGCCGGCGTCGAAATATCGTATCCAGCTCCGCTGCACCAGTGCCGCCGCACGATCACCATTTTCGGCCAAAAGCGCATGTTCAATGGCGGCATCAACATAGTCGTTGTCACTTAGCCAGTCCGCCGCGCGGGCATGGAGCATAACGGCCCGACCAGGCTGTTCGGCTTCAAGCGAACTGTTGGCCACGGCGCCAAAGAGATGATGGAAACGAAACCAGCTTTCCTCAGCATCCAGCGGAATGAGGAAGAGATTCGTGTGTTTCAGCTCGCGCAAGATAGTCGCGGAATCGTGCGTTGCCCTTATGTAATCGCACAGCGGTGCTGAAAATCGATCGAGGATCGACATATCGATAATAAAGTGACGAATATCGTCGGGCTGCCGGCTGAGGACTTCCTCGGTCAGGTAATCACCGATAAAGCGATTGTTCCCACTAAAGTGGTGCACGAACCCCGCGGGATCCGGCCGACCGACCAAGGACAGGGCGGCCAGATATACCCCAGCGGGCCAGCCCTCCGTCCGATGCACAAGCTCGGAAATGGAGTCGCTCGATAACTGCACACCATCAGACGCCAAGATGGAGTAGACCTCATCTTCAGTGAAGGCCAAGTCCTCGGCACGAATTTCCGCCAATTGGCCAGCCGCGCGCAGTCGACCAAGCCGCAAAATCGGATCGGTCCTCGTGATCAATACCAGATGCGCGTTCAACGGCAAGTGCTTGACGAAAAACTCCATCTGATCATTGCATTCGCCCGAGCGGACGATGTGGAAGTCGTCGATAAGGACAGTGACCTCGACTGGCAGCACAGCAATTGCGTCAATGATTCTCGGCAGCACGGCCGTCATCATGTCGTGCCGACCCGCAGCAATGAACCCGGCAATATCCCGAGCAATGCTGCAGCCGGCCCGGTCAAGAGCCGTCGCAATATGGGTCCACAGTCGTGCGGATTCGTTTTCGGTGCTGTCCAGGGAAACCCATGCCAGCTTCGCGGTTGTTGGTTTCGAGGCAAGCCATTGAGTCACGACGGTGGTTTTGCCGTAGCCGGCAGGAGCAGCGATCAATGTCACTGTGTGTTGGCCGGCGCGCGCGAGTTTCTCCAGCAGCCGGGGTCGAACCATCCACTCGGTTCGAGCCGGGGGCGGCCGAAGCTTGGCTTCCAGTATGGAGTCGATCGGCTTCGCCAACAACCCATCATCGCTCCGCGTTAGAAGGCTCACGGATGAATGCTATTCTGCGGCTGCGCCAGAACTCTGTGGAGCAGATTCCTATAGCACAGAACTACTAGACCCACGGCCGACCCTCCCTGGGTTAGATCAGTGTGAGTATACGGCTGGATATGGCAGTCGGCCTTCATAAGCTGCTCCAGCTACGACATCACCCGACCGGGGCGAGCTGAAGCGGTAGAGAAAATCGGATATTGACGTTCTCTCCGCCTTGCCCAAGTTGAGAGCCATCGCTAGGGTCGGGTGGCCAGATGCAGGCCGCGGGACGGATGCTCGGGGTTCTGGACGCCAAAGGGTTGGACAGCAACGCACACCGGTCCTCGGATCGGCCACCGTGGCAGACGCAAAGCCGGAAATGATCACGAGATTGAGCACCGGCGCTGGAGCCACCCTCTACATCGGCTCCATGTCAGCTCGATCAGATCTTCTTCCCGGCTGCTGCCGCGGCGGCTGAATAGGCACACCTTTTGATGCGGCGAGAGCGGGTCGGCACGTCCGTCAAAAATTCACTCCAGCATCACTTCGCAGTGCGACAATCTCGCGCTCATGAAAATGAGCTCGCAGATCATCTCGATGAACTAGGCGAGATCTTCGGATTCGCACCATCGCCGCTGCTGTCATTGGCACCCGGATTCCGTCAGGGTGATGCGCTGTTTGCGGCAGGCTTCGGCCGGTCGCTATGAGCGTTCAGGTCCGCAAGCGGCTCACCCAGGAAGGTGGCCGTGACGTCGGCGTACCCCTGCGTCAGTGATCAGCCGAGCGCCATTCCCTCGGCTGCAGCCGAGGGAGTTATGTCGGGCAGGCGGCTCATGCGGAAGGAATTCAGTAGGCCGAGCAGGCCAGCGATCATCGGCACCAGAAGCGCTACCTGAAGCGCCAGTGGTCTCGCCTCGGTATTGATGCGGATGATCTCCGCCTGGACCTGCGGCGGCTGACCCACGAGCACGTCTGTGAGCTGAGTGTTGCTCATCACTTCCGCGTCCTCTTCGAGAGCCACGGCAACGCGCTCCTGTTCAGCGGGCGACAAGACGGCGCTGTTTTGGGCCAGCGCGGTGAAGCTGAAGGCCAGCGTCGCAAGCATGATTGCGCCGGCGAACGCGAGACCGAAAGACAGACCGAACGATCCTGCCGCGGAGTTAACTCCGGCTGCCTCACTGACCCGTTCCTCCGAGATGGGAGCGAGTGTGTAGTTGTTGAGCTGCGACACCAGCAGACCAAGGCCAGATCCTCCAATCAGCAGCGGACCTAGCAGATACCAGCCGGAATCTGCCCGCGGCACGATCGGGATCAGGACTCCAATCCCGACCGTGAGCAGCAGAAAGCCGACTCGAACAACGGTGCTTGCTCGCCGCCTGCCGGCTCTGCGTCCTGCGATCAGGGCCACGGCGAACATGCTCAGCGAAAGTGGAGCGATCGACAAGCCGGCTTGCATGGCGTTGTACTCCAGCACCATCTGCAGATAGATGGGGAGAGCGATCATCAGTCCACCCAGCGCTATTTGCTGCAGCATCTGCTGCGAGATTCCCAAGTTGAAGTGCTTGGACTGGAATAGGCCGGGGTCGATCAGGGTCGGTTTTGCTTGCCGCTTACGACGGATCAGCCAGCGCGCGAAACCGGCCAGCGCAATTGCCCCGCTGACCAAGATCGCCAGGACGTATTCTCCGCCCTCCTGCCAGACCAGAATGCCGAGCACGATGCCGCCCATTCCCAAGATCGACAAGATTGCGCCCACGTAGTCCACCTCGCGGCGGCCCGTATAGGGCACGTCCTGCACCAGCTTGATGCCCGACAGCACAACGCCAATGATCACGACCTCAAGGAGGAAGGCGATTCGCCAGGAGAAGTAGGTGGTAATAAAGCCGCCCAGCAAGGGCCCGACTGCCGCCGCGATCGCGGCCGCCGCTCCGACGAGGGCGTAGACCTGCTTCTGGGCGGTGCCCTCGAAGTTCCCGTGGATGAGTGACTGCATCGCAGGCAGTAACAGCGACGCGCCAATCCCGCCGATTATGGCCCAGAAGACGATGATCGCGAAGAGACTCTGGGCGAGTGTCATGGCGGTCGCGCCAATGGCGTATCCGAGCAGTCCGAGCACATAGGCGCGCTTGCGACCAATGAGATCGCCGACTTTGCTGCCGATCAGAATGAACGCGGCCGACACCAGCGCCTCGAGTGCGATTGCCCCCTGGACGCCGCTCACCGTCGTATCGAGATCCCGCACCACGGCGGAAATCGACACGTTCATGATCGACGTGTCCACGACGAGCACGAACATGGCCATCGCAAGCAGGATGGCGAGCCGTCGATTCAAAGGCGGTTCATTGGTGCTGCTTACGCGATCAGCTTCGGTCACTGAACCCCTTCGCGTCTGAGGATCTGGGCGTTCTGGGAGCGTTGTTGGATATCGCGATCCTTCACCACACCTCGCTCTGATCGATTCACCCATGACGGGTGATCAGCCGACCAGGCGCTACGGCCTACCGTCGATTCGAACAGACCAAAGTGGTCAACTTCGAATCGGAGGCAGATTCCATGGCAAGCACCCAGTCCGTCAGCCCCTGGGCACACGGTATCGCTGTTTTCGCCGGCGTGGCCATGATCGTCGGCGGCGCCTTCCAGGCGCTCGAGGGCCTAGCGGGCATCATCAAAGACAAGTGGCTCGTCGTCCTGCCCAACTACATTTATGCCTTTGACATCACCGTGTGGGGCGTGATCCACCTTCTGGTGGGACTTGCGTTGGTTGTGATCGGCGTTTCGCTGCTAAGGGGTCAGACCTGGGCTCGCGTCGCGGGCATGATCGCCGCAGTCGTGTCGGCGATCTTGAACTTTGTCTGGTTGCCGTACTCGCCCTGGTGGGCCCTCTTGATTATCGCAGTCGATTTCCTCGTCATCTGGGCACTCGCGCAATACCTGCGGCAGCCCGTCTCGGCGCCGTCACAAGATCGCGAAGGGGCGATGTCCTAGACGTCAGCCGCGGTCGGTTACGGACGCGCACCTGATGCGAAAGGAGGGGCGGTGTACGAGATCACCATGCGCGGTGCGCCGCCCCTCAACTTAACCGCCCGCTCTCCGGCGATCACATTGCACTCGTCGCCGGCAGCCACAGTGCTGTCCAAGCAGATTTCCGACCCGGCTGAGGTGGATGAGCTCACCGAGCGGTTACGTTCACTGGGGATTGCGCCACTGGAGGTGCGGGTATCCCCCCGGTGCTACGAGTTTCGCATCGAAGGGCGGCTAGGCCGTTCGATCTTGCGCTACCTGCGTTGGGCCTCTCGGCTGGAGAAGGAACGAACCGTGATCCGTGTGGCGACGCACCGGGAGCTGCGGATGATCTTGGAGCAACTTGCCGAGAGCGGTACACAGATCGACCACTGCATATGCCGCTCTGCTGCTTGAACCCTCAGCTCGGCGGGCGCGGTGCTATTTCCCTCACCATCTACTCTGATGGATTGACATCGCGCCGTATCTCAATGAGATCGATGCCGGCATTCCGCAATGCATCAATGAGTCCCCACAGCCCAGCATCATCCAATTGCACCGCGTGCAAGATCGTGCCAGCAGGTTCTACGGTCTCGATTTGGTTGAAGTTCTCGAGCAGATCGAGCGGCACGGTGCCTGCGACTCGGATATCGTAAGACGATTTGGCCATCTGCGCCTCGATCCGTGTCTCGGTGGATGCAGCAACACTGCCCAGCGCCTACGCGCCACGCTTCACCCGTTTCGGGTGAGTCCGGATCAAGACTCAGTCTGTGGCGCCTCTTGGGCAGCAGGCGAACGAATCTCTGCCGGGAGCATCACCGCGGCAATTAGCCCAATCACACCCACTACTGCTAGGGAGGCCATCGCGAGCGCGTACGAGCGCTCCGGAGTTGCAGTGATACCCGCTACCAGGATGGTGCCGGCAATCGCGGTGCCCAAGCTAGAGCCGAGGTTGGACACACTGCGGGACAGCCCAGAGATCTCGCCCTGTTCACTCTCCGGGAAGCTGGATTGCACCACGTTGACCGAGGGCGTCAGCATCACCCCAAGACCCAGACCAATCAGAAGCAGCCCTGGCGCGAATGACCAGGCCGTAGCCGAACCGCTCACGATCAATAGCAAGACTGCGATGCCGGCAATCGTGAGAACGAATCCGGCAAGGATCAGGGTCCGCTGCGAACGTCGCTTGGCAAGCCGCTCGGCGGCGAGTGACGAAACCAGGAGACCGAGCGTTGCAGCTGTGAAGATTACGCCGGTCTGGATGGCGTTGTAGCCGCGAACCACCTGGAGGAAGGCCGAGACCACGAACGACGTACCCAGAAGCATCACCCATTGGGTGTTCTGGGTCACCAAGCCGAGATTCGAGGTGCGATTGTGGAACAAGCTAGTAGACAACAACGGTTCCTTGCCGGCCTTCTCTTTCGCGCGTATCGAGCGGAAGAACAACGCGAGCACGAGAGCTCCGGCCACGACCAAGATGATCATGAGCCAGAGATTGTTGTCGGCTGCCAGGATGCCCATCACAACAAGCACGAGACCGACGGACGAGAGAACTGCGCCGCCGGTGTCGAACGGTCGGGTTGGATCCGGTGGCAGCGGATCGGTGATCTTCCGACTCAAGAAGACGATCACAGCAATGATCAGGGCTTGGAAGATGAAGGCTGCCCGCCAACTGATCGCCGAGGTGATCAAGCCGCCGATCAGTGGACCGGCTGCGGCGCCGATGCCGCCCAGGGCGCTGATGACTCCGAACGCACGGGCTCGGGACGTGAATTCGGTGAACAGCAGCGTAGTAAGGATGTAGACGGGTGGGATCAGCATCGCCGTGCCGATGCCTTCCAGGATGGAGTTGCCGAGTATCAACAAGCCCAAGTTGGGAGAGACGGCACTCAGCACAGCACCGATGGCGTAGACAATAAGTCCGAGCATGAAGAGCCGTTTGCGGCCGTACTTATCGGTCAGTTTGCCGCCGGGGATCATGAGCGCTGCCATGACCAACAGGAAGATCGTGATTGCGACCTGAATGCCCTGAACGCTGGTATTCAGGTCCTCGCTCATGTCGGTGATCATCACGTTCATATTGGAGCCGGCGAAGCTGCAGATGAACTGAGCCAGAGCCAAGGGAGCGAGTACCGCTCGCAAGGCGCTGGACGGTCGTCCGGCAGAGGCGCTTTCCGTCACTATTTCCACCTGCTTCCAAGCGCCGCCCTGGGCTGACGACACACTCTGAGGAATCGTCCCACCCAGCAGACTGCCACCAATCACCCCGCACGGGTGAGTGTTTGGGAGTGTTCGCCAATCGTCGATTATTCAGTCAAGGGTTTCGATTGCCGAGCCGATGCGGATGCGCCCGTCGGTGAGGATGTCTGCGCGCAGGCCACCGCGGTGGATCAGGACCTGGAGAACGCCCTTAGTGTCAGTCGCTCGAGGTGCCGCATCGCGCCTGGCAGCTCCACTAGGGGCAGCCGGAGCCGAGCGACCGGAATCTCGATAGCAGCCGCCAGGCCGACCGTAAACGACCGCGTCAGCACGGGAAGGTCCGGGCCATCAGGTAACGCGACATCGAGCACGGACACCATTTGGGAGCACTGCCGGGCCGCCAATCACCCCGTACGGGTGAGGCTTGAGACGACGTCGTGGCTGAGCATGATCGCATCCGACCTAAGGACTGGACCGATGTCGAACTACCCACTTATCGCCGACCATGGCCTGATTGGCAACATGCAAACAGCGGCATTGGTCACAACCGATGGCACCATCGACTGGTTCTGTGCGCCACGATTCGACTCTCCGAGCGTCTTCGGTTGCCTGCTAGACAAGGATCACGGCGGGCACCTGCGGACGCGCCCTACGGCCGACGCCTTCACCCAGCACCAGCTTTACTACCCGGACACCGCGATCCTGGTCACCCGTTTCCTCACCGAGGCCGGCGTCGGCGAAGTCATCGATTTCATGCCGGTCAGCAACAGCGCGGTAGCCTCCGACCGCCAGCAGCTCGTACGCATGGTCCGGTGCGTTCGTGGTGAGATGACCTTTGCTATCGAGGTCGCGCCTCGGTTCGACTACGGCCGAGAGTCACACGAAACCCATGTCACTGAGAACGGGGTTGTCTTCCAGGGTACTCGCAACGCTTTGTCGCTAAGCATCGTTCGCGAGTCGGATGATGCTCGGCTGGCACGTGTCCAGCAAGCCTCAGAAGACACGTTGCAAGTTGAGCTCACGCTGTCGGCAGGCCAGATGCGTGGGCTTGTTCTGGAGACTGGTGAGGCTCGACCCCCGCGACCAGTGCGGGTCGCCGAGGCCTGGCGACTCTTCAATGACACCGTCCGCTTCTGGAGGTCCTGGCTCGCGCAATCGACCTATACCGGCCGGTGGCGAGAGACTTTGCAACGCTCGGCGATCACCCTCAAGCTCATGACGTACGCCCCGAGCGGTGGCATCGTCGCAGCGCCAACCGCGGCGTTGCCGGAGCAAATCGGAGGCGAGCGTAACTGGGACTACCGGTACACCTGGATTCGTGATGCGTCGTTCTCGGTTTATGCGTTGCTGGGTCTCGGGTTTACCGAGGAGGCGGGGGCGCTGGGGCGGTGGATGCGCGATCGCATCCATGATCAGGTCGGCGGCGAAGGCGGGCCGCTGAACATCATGTACCGGGTCGATGGTTCCAGCGATTTGACCGAAGACGTCTTGCCACATTGGGAGGGCTATCGAGGATCCAGTCCAGTCCGGATCGGTAATGGTGCCGCGGATCAACTTCAGCTGGATATCTACGGCGAGGCGATCGATAGTATCTACTTCGCCGACCAGCACGGACTTGAGGCTGGCTATCAAGGATGGCGGCGGATCAGCGACATCCTTGGTTGGCTCACCGACAACTGGAACCAACCGGAGGAAGGAATTTGGGAGACCCGCGGAGGCCGGCAGGATTTCACGTACGGCCGGCTGATGAGCTGGGTCGCCTTCGATCGCGGGGTCCGCTTGTCGGATCGTCACGGGCGTCCGGCCGCGGTGGATCGCTGGCGTGCTGAACGTGACGCGATCTACCAACAGATCATGGACACCGGATGGGACCGGGAGCGCCAGGCGTTCGTTCAACACCCTAAGACGAACGTCCTCGACTCATCGCTGCTGCGGATGACATCGGTGGGCTTCATCTCACCCACCGATCCGATGTGGACTTCGACCCTGGAGGCGATGGAGCAGGAGCTTGTCACCGACAGCTTGGTGTATCGCTATGACCCAGGGGCCTCCCCTGATGGGCTGCGCGGCTCCGAGGGCACGTTCTCGCTGTGCACATTCACTTACGTGGATTCACTCGCGCGGGCCGGTCAGCTCGAAAAGGCGCGTAACACATTCGAGAAAATGCTGACCTACGCCAACCATGTTGGCCTCTATTCGGAGGAAATCGCGCTGACCGGAGAGCAGATTGGCAACTTCCCGCAGGCCTTCACCCACTTGGCGTTGATCGATGCCGCCCTCATCTTGGATCGGCAACTTGATCGCCGACGTACGGCGGCTTTTTGAACTAGATGCGCGGGAGAGAGTCCCGCCGGCACGCCGGGGCCCAGCGTCCATCTCTCGCAGCAAACCAGTGGGGACCTTTGACCCTGCGTCCGCCATGCCTAGCACGGCACAGTGGAATTGGAAGATGAGAGGCGGAACGATATGACGAGGATCTTGATTGCCTACGGCACAATTGAAGGACAGACGGCTCAGATTGCCGATCACCTTGCGGGCGTAATTCGGGGCCGTGGCCTAGAGGTGGAAGCTTTGGACCTCAAGCAGTTTAAGGATGTCTCCGTTGCTGGCTACGACGCGGTGATCATCGGAGGCTCGGTGCATATGGGCAAGCATCAAGAGGACGTCGTCAACTTCGTTCGCAAGAACCGCGTCGACCTGGAGCGTCTTCCGTCGGCGTTCTTCTCGGTGAGCCTGGCCGCCAACGGAGACCTGCCGAACGCTGAGGCCTACGTCGAAAACTTCAGGCAACAAACGGGTTGGCGGCCCACAAAGGTTGGCCTGTTCAGTGGTGCGCTGCTCTACCGGCAATACAACTTCCTGAAGCGGTACATGATGAAGAGGATCGTCCGCGACAAACCAGGCATGCCGACAGATTCGTCGCGCGATTACGTCTACACCAATTGGGACCAGGTAAAGCGGTTCGCCGAAGACTTCGTTGGTCGGCTGGTTCCGGAAGATACCGCACAGCAGCAGAGCTAGTACGCCGGTTCGCGCATCTGCGCGGCGCTGTTGAAGCTCTCCTTCACAAATCACCGCCCAGCCGCACGAAGCCGCTGAGCCACTGCGGAGGTGGCCCTGCCGACGATGGCGCCGAGTGCCGCGCCCACGATGACGTCACCGGGATAGTGGACACCGGTATAGACCCGCGAGAACGCCACGATCACGACAGCCGCCCGCAGCGGCAGTTTGAGTCCGGGCAGCATACGGCCGACCGAGACCGCGAACGCCGCCGCCGATGCCGAGTGGCCGAAGGGAAACGAGGCCGATAATGGCATCCGCACCCAGCGGTTCCCGGGGACTCCCAGCCGCGTACGGTCCGGGCGGCGACGCGCGCCTGCCCGCTTGATCGATCGGTTCACGAGCAACGAGTTGAGTCCGATCGAGACAACCCCTGTCACGGCCGCCCGCGGCCCGCGGGCTGCGCTGACGACGGCAAGTACTCCGGCGATCAAGAACCACGGCTTGGAAAGGTTGGCGAAATCAGACACCCGGCGCAACGGATGGTCGAGCAGAGGTGTGGACAGCTCCGCCACGGCTTGGTACCCGGCGCGGTCGAGCTGGCCGAGCAGGCGGAGGGCACGCTGGACGTGGACGTGCCTGCCGCTGAGGCGGTCGGCGAGCCGTTCCTCGACTGGTCCCAGAGACTGGAATTTGTCATCGCGCACTTAGAGGGCGGCCGCGGAGCGTCTGCCAGAGCGCAACGAGAGTTGGTGTCGCCATGATCCTCTCGACCCGAGCGGGCGAGCGCCCCAATACCGTGCGCGGCAGCCGCACCGTCAGAGCACCGGGCCGGCTGACGAAATGCAGCGGTGGTTGGAGGATCACGGCTTCCCCGTCGATGCCGATCTCCACCGGTCCGGCTGAGCGCACTTCGAAGTGGGATGCGGTCCAGTCGTTCCAGCTGGCGAACTGCCTAGCATGACCTTCGGCCTCCAGTGCGGCCAGCTTCCTGGCCTCAGCAGCCGTGTCGACCCGGACATAGGCGATGCCCAGCACACCACTGTCGATGCGCTCGCGCATGCCTCCGCCACGCAGGCGTGCCAGCTGGTAGGGGTTATTGGAC
>Ga0173483_10000128_pt1 | contig 18253 bp, 16 predicted proteins | sample NitcycUS178409R2_FD_122621 | JGI IMG/M metagenome (GOLD analysis project Ga0173483, IMG submission 122621) | Soil microbial communities from Arlington Agricultural Research Station in Wisconsin, USA - Nitrogen cycling UWRJ-S178-409R-2 (version... | ecosystem: Environmental > Terrestrial > Soil...
AGGGTCGACAGCAGCGGGTTGTTGCTCGCGGCGGTGGCGACCGGGTCGGAGGCCATCCCGGAGAACGAGCCGGCGCCGTCGGCGGGAACCGCGGCGCAGCCCGGGCCGAAGGGCATCGACGCGGTGTCGGCCATCATCGACTCCGAGGGGCTCGGTGCGGCGGACGACGCCATCGGTGCGCTCGAGCCGGCGCCGGCGCCGGCGTCGGCGTCCGACGAGCCGCAGGCGGCGAGGGACAGGGGGAGGGCGAGGGCCAGGGCGGCGATCGTGAGGCGACTGGTGCGCATGGGAACTGCTCCTTCTACGTGTGTGGGACTGCTTGCGTACACACGTGGTTCGCCGCGGCATCCGGATCGGATTGGATTGTGGCAGAACTTTCTTCGACGTTCGTCGAGCGCGCTCAGTTGATGATCACGACGATGCTGTGCCACCCGGTCGCGCCCTTGGGGAAGGGGGTCGTCTCCTGCTCGGGCTGCACGTCACCGTTGAGGTCGGTCGCGCGGACGGCCAGCTGGTGGCGGCCGGGAAAAGCGTCCCAGGGCAGGTACCACTGGCGCCAGTAGTCGATGCCGCCGTCAGGGCCGAGCCTGGCCTCCTGCCAGGCGTTGTCGTCGACGCGCACCTCGACCTTCGCGATGCCGCGCTGCTGCGCCCAGGCGACGCCGCCGATGACGACGCGACCGGCATCCAGGCGGTTCAACCCGCGGGGGGTGTCGATGCGTGACTGGGTGAGGATGGGCGCGTCGGTGGCCCACCCGCGGTCGGTCCAGTAGGCGCTCTCGGCCTGGTAGGTGGTGGCCTGGAGCCGGGTCAGCCACTTCGTGGCACCGACGAAGCCGTAGAGGCCCGGGGTGACCAGCCGGGCGGGGAAGCCGTGCACGGTGGGCAGCGGCGCGCCGTTCATCGCGACGGCGACGAGCGCCTCACGGTCGTCGGTCAGGGCCTGCACCGGGGTGGAGATGGTCATGCCCTCGGTGGAGTGGCTGAAGATCTGGTCCACGCCGGGTCGGATGCCGGCCCGCTCGAGGAGGTCCTTGGTGCGCACGCCGAGCCAGCGAGCCCCGCCGATGTAGGGCCCACCGACCTCGTTCGAGACGCAGGTGAGGGTGATGTCGCGCTCGACGAGCGGCATCCTCAGCAGCTCGTCGAAGGTCAGTGAGTAGGGGCGCTCGACGTCTCCGTCGATGGTCAGCTTCCACCCGTCGATCGAGACGCGCGGGATCACGAGCGCGGTGTCGATCCGGTAGAACTCCGCGTTCGGCGTGCGGAACGACGAGATGCCGCGCACGGTGCCCTCGATCCCCTGCGGCAGCGCGGTCAGCGGCTCGGCCGCGGCCGGGAGCGCCACCGCCTCCGGTGAGGCCCCACGGCCCAACGCCTGGCCGATGCTGCTGCCGGCCGCCGCAACGACACCGAGGCCGGCAGCCGCGGCGAGCACGTGGCGGCGGTCGCTGCGCCCGTCCCGGTAGGCGGTGTTGTCGGTGCCCGCACCGGCGAGCGGGTCACGGTCGGCAGCGCCGAGCCGGTCGAGCAGGCCGAGGAACCAGCTGGCCAGGAACACGCCGGCCACCGCCGTGACGAAGCCCGGGAGCATGGCGACCGAGGTGCTCGCCGGCCGCAGGACCGCGGCGAACACCGACGTCATGGCGAGCGCGCCGAGCAGGGCCAGGCCCAGGGTGCGGTGGCTGCGTGCCACGAAGCCGATGCCGCCGGCGATGATCAGGGTGCCGATCCCGACCGACCCGATGAGGATCGGCTTGTCGGCCGTGCCGAACTGCGCGACCGCCCACTCCTTGACCGGCGTCGGGGTGAGGTCGATGACCGTGGAGCCCACCGCCAGCACGGGCGAGGACTCCGGGGAGACGAAGCCCGCGACGAGGTGCCCCAGACCGGCGCCGGCGGCCGCGCTGAGCACGGTGCCCAGGGCGTACCACCATCCGCGGGGGCGTCGCGGAGCAGCGGTCGGCGGGATGGTCGTCATGCAACAGGTTCGGAGCGGAGGACCTCGACGGATGTCGTCACGACCCCAGTGTGCGCGGACCGGGGCCCGGAGGGCAGCACCCGCTCACGTACCGTTGAGGGCGTGAAACCTGCTCGGCGCCCTCGCTTCCTGCCCTTCATCCTCACCGGGGCCGTGCTCGGGTTCGCCGTCGGGTCTGCGCTGGCGCTGTTCGGCTGGTTCGCCGACCCGGACCCCACGGTGGCCTCCAACTACGCGCCCACTGCGGGCGCCGGCTACCTCGGCGTCATCGGTGCCCTGTTGTTCGGGCTGCTCGCCGCCGTGGTCGCCGTTCTCGTGGATCGGCGCGCGGACCGGTCCTGACGGCGGGTGTGGGAGAATCGGCGTCGTGCCACGCGGAGACGGACGCCTGACCCACGACCTGCTCCCCGGCGAGAAGGGGCCGCAGGACGCCTGTGGCGTCTTCGGCGTCTGGGCCCCCGGTGAGGACGTCGCCAAGCTGACCTACTACGGGCTCTACGCCCTGCAGCACCGTGGGCAGGAGTCGGCCGGCATCGCCACCTCCGACGGCCAGCGGCTGCTCGTCTACAAGGACATGGGGCTGGTGTCCCAGGTGTTCGACGAGCGCTCGCTCGCGTCGCTGCGCGGCCACCTCGCGGTCGGCCACTGCCGCTACTCCACCACCGGCGGTTCGACCTGGGAGAACGCCCAGCCCACCCTCGGTGGCCACGCCGGCGGCACCGTCGCGCTGGCCCACAACGGCAACCTGACCAACTCCGCCGAGCTGCGCGACCTCGTCGACGGCCGGCGCGGCGACGACGCCCACCGCGGCGAGCTCGCCCGCGGCAACACCACCGACACGGCGCTGGTCACGGCGCTGCTCGCCGACGACCCCGACCGCACCCTCGAGGCCGCGGCCCTCGACGTGCTGCCCCGGCTTCGCGGCGCCTTCTGCTTCGTCTTCATCGACGAGCACACGCTCTACGCGTGCCGCGACCCGCACGGCATCCGCCCGCTCGTCATCGGCCGCCTCGAGCGCGGCTGGGTGGTGGCGTCGGAGACGGCGGCCCTCGACATCGTCGGTGCATCGTTCGTGCGCGAGGTCGAGCCCGGCGAGCTCGTCGTCATCGACGAGGACGGCCTGCGCTCGCGGCACTTCGCCGAGCCGACGCCGAAGGGGTGCGTCTTCGAGTACGTCTACCTGGCCCGGCCCGACACCACGATCAACGGCCGGGTCGTGCACGAGGCCCGGGTCGAGATGGGCCGCACCCTGGCCCGGGAGCACCCGGTCGACGCCGACCTGGTGATGCCGACGCCCGAGTCGGGCACGCCGGCCGCGATCGGCTACGCGCAGGAGTCCGGCATCCCCTACGGCCAGGGGCTGGTCAAGAACTCCTACGTCGGCCGTACCTTCATCGCGCCGTCGCAGACCATCCGCCAGCTCGGCATCCGGCTCAAGCTCAACCCGCTCAAGGAGGTCATCCGCGGCAAGCGGCTGATCGTCGTCGACGACTCGATCGTGCGCGGCAACACCCAGCGAGCACTCGTGCGGATGCTGCGCGAGGCCGGTGCGGCGGAGGTGCACGTGCGGATCTCGTCACCGCCCGTGCGCTGGCCCTGCTTCTACGGCATCGACTTCGCCACCCGCGCCGAGCTCATCGCCACCGGCCTCGGTGTCGAGGAGGTGCGCAACTCGATCGGCGCCGACAGCCTCGGCTACATCTCCGAGGCCGGGATGATCGAGGCCACCAACCAGCCCACCGACCGGCTCTGCACCGCGTGCTTCACGGGCACCTACCCGATCCCCCTGCCCGAGGACGGCCGCGTCGGCAAGGGCGTGCTCGAGCTCGAGCTGCCCATCGCGGCGGCCTCGGCGGGTCGCGCGACCGGTGAGCGCCACCCGCAGCGGCACGCGCCAGTGGTCGACGTGCCCCTGATGGACCTGCCGCTCGACGTCGAGGGCGTCTCGACCTCGGCCGGTGGCGGTGCGTCCGAGGCGCTGCTGCGCCCCTGACGCCAGCACCACGCAGAACCTCGGGTGCCACGCAGCAACTGCCGCGCGGCGCCCGAAGTTCTGCGTGCCGCCGTCAGGTGCTGGTCATCGACGGCAGGGCGTCCTCGTCGGGGTTGGCGTTGCCGGCAAGCCGCGAGCGCCGGTAGCCGTAGGCGAAGTAGACGATGATGCCGAGCGCCATCCAGCCGATGAACCGGATCCAGGTCTCCGTCGGCAGCGTGAGCATGAGGTAGATCGCGATCGCCGCGGCGAGGAGCGGCAGGAACGGGCTCCACGGCACCTTGAAGGGACGCGGGAGGTCGGGGCGCTTGTGCCGCAGGACCGGCACGGCGATCGACACGAGGGTGAACGCGGCCAGGGTGCCGATGTTGACCATGAACTCGAGCTTCCCCACCGGAGTGAGCGCCGCGACGAGGGCCACGCCGATGCCGATCGTGATGGTGATGCGCAGCGGCGTGCCGGTGCGGTGGTTGACCCTGGCGAGCTTCGGCGGGAGCAGCCAGTCCCGCGCCATCGCGAAGATCACCCGGGTGGCGCCGATCAGCAGGGTCATGACCACGGTCGTCAGGCCGGCCACCGCCCCGGCGGCGATCAGGGTGGCGTAGGCCGGTTTCCCCACCGTCTCGAACGCGGTCGCGAGCGCGGCTTCCGTCGAGATGTCCTGGTAGGGGATCATCCCCGTGATGACCAGGGCCACGGCGCAGTAGAGCACCGTGCAGATGATGAGCGAGCCGATGATGCCGATCGGCAGGTCGCGCTGCGGGTTCTTGGCCTCCTCGGCGGTCGTTGCGACGACGTCGAACCCGATGTAGGCGAAGAACACCAGCGAGGCGCCGGCGACGATGCCGAGCACGCCGTACGACGTGGGGGTGAAGCCGAACAAGGTCTCGATGAGTGGCGACTCGAGGCTGCCCTTGCCCTCGGCCGGCTGCGCCGGTGGGATGAAGGGCGTGTAGTTGTCGCGGTTGATGAAGCCGATGCCCGCCACGATGACGAAGAGGACCACGAAGAGCTTGATCGCGACCAGCACGATGTTGACCCGCATCGACTCCTTGATGCCGATGCTGACGATGACCGTCAGCACGATCGCGAGGAGGAACGCCATGAGGTCGAAGCTCGACCCGTAGCCGATCGACTCCGGCACCTCGACCCCGAGCTGCCCCATCAGCACCCCGAAGTACGCCGACCAGCCCTGCGCGACGACGGCCGCCCCCAGCAGCAGCTCGAGCAGGAGGTCCCACCCGATGATCCACGCGACGAGCTCACCGAGGGTGGCGTACGAGAACGTGAAGGCCGACCCGCTGACCGGCACCGTCGACGCGAACTCCGCGTAGCACAGGGCGGCGAGCCCGCAGCAGATCGCAGCGAGCACGAACGAGAGCACGATCGAGGGCCCGGCGACCTCCTTGGCGGCCCGCCCGGTGAGCGTGAAGATGCCGGCGCCGATGATGACACCGACCCCGAACACGGTGAGGTCGAGGGCGGTCAGGCGTCTCTTGAGCTGGTACTCCGGCTCATCGCCCTCGCGGATCGACTGCTCGATCGACTTGGTCCGCATGACGCTCATGGGTGCCCGCCTCCTCGGTCGCCTGCCCCGTTCGACCGCACCGACGCTAGTGGAGGTCGCCGCCGGGCACTACCCGCAGGGACGTGGTTGCCGTGCGGTCAGCCCCGTTCGGACCAGTGCGGCGGCGGGTACAGCGGGTTCTGCTCGTCGTCGCGCGGCACCCGCACGACAGGGATCTCACCGGTGTCGCCCAGGTGCACCGGGGCGCCCATGTTCGAGCTGCGGTACCACGACTCCGGCCTGCTGATCGGGCTCTGGTGCTCGGCACGGTCGCTACCGCCAGGCTCGCGCCGCGCGCCTGCGGGAGCCGGCCCACCGGCATCCGGGCCATCGGTCGGGCCGCCACCGCCCGCGGGGCCGTCGTCGTCGCGCGGAGGCTGCGGGGGCGTCCCGGGGGCGAAGCGCAGCATCGACCCCGGCCCGAACAGCTGGGTGCAGATCGCGCGGTAGTGGGTGTCGGCATCCGGCACGTGGTCGATCCGCGACAGCGCCTGGTCGCGACCGGCGGACTCCAGCACGAACTTCCCGTAGCCGACGACGCGACCCAGGATCGATCGGTCGTAGGTCATGTCGGTGACCTTGAGCAGCGGCATCATCGCGACCTTGCGACGGATGAAGCCGTAGAAGAGCAGGAAGCGCTTGTCGGTGGCGACGAACCACTCGTGCCGCCAGTTGAGCACCTTCCAGACGAGCCAGAAGATGGCCGCCCACCAGAGCAGCAGGCTGAGGTCGTGGATGTACTTGCCGCCGGAGGCGACCGGCACCTTGGTGTCGACCCAGAACGCGAACACCGTTGCGGCCAGGGCAAGGAGCAGCTCGCGGGCGAGGTGGAACCAGTGCAGTCGCACGGCCACGATGACCGTCTCGCCGTCGACGAGATAGCGCTCGAGCTCGCGGTCCAGCCGAGGCCGGCGGGCCATGTCAGCCGCGCAGCAGCGAGTCGAAGAACGAGGCGATGTTCTGCACGCCGCTGACGACGATCTGCCACGCCGAGCCGAAGATGTCGGCGGCGTCCTGGGGCGAGGTGACGATCGCGTAGATGAGGAAGATGACGACGAGCCACATCACGATCTTCTTGATCGGGGGCATGCTCACGTCCTCCTGCCTCGGGGCCTGCCGCGCGCACGCCTCAGCCAGCATGCTGTCAGATGTGACGGGTGTGACGGGTGATGCGCACCCGCCGGGCGTGTCGGTGACGGCGTCCGGATGCCGTGTCGTCGCCCCGTGCCGAGCGTGCGGTGCGCTCAGCGGCAGGTCACTCGGCCAGGCCGTAGAGGCGGTCTCCCGCGTCGCCCAGGCCGGGGACGATGTAGCCGACCTCGTTGAGCTTCTCGTCGATGGCGCCGGTGACCAGGGTGATGGTCGGGACGACGTCGGCGAGCGCCTCCTGCAGGTGCGCGATGCCCTCGGGGGCGCTGAGCAGGGTGACGGCCGTGATGTGGTCGGCGCCGCGCTCGATCAGGAACTTGATCGCGTCGGCCATCGAGCCGCCGGTCGCGAGCATCGGGTCGAGCACGTAGACCTGCCGGCCGGACAGGTCGTCGGGCAGCCGGTTCGCGTAGGTGATCGCCTGCAGGGTCTCCTCGTCGCGCTGCATCCCCAGGAAGCCGACCTCGGCGCTGGGCAGCAGGCGCACCATGCCCTCGAGCATGCCGAGCCCGGCGCGCAGGATCGGCACGATGAGCGGCTTGGGGTTGCTCAGCTTGATGCCGGTCGTCGGGGCCACCGGGGTCTCGATCTCGAACGGCTCGACGCGCACGTCGCGGGTGGCCTCGTAGGCCAGCAGGGTCATCAGCTCCTCGGCGAGCCGACGGAAGGTGGGGGAGTCGGTCCGCTTGTCTCGCAGGTAGGTCAGCTTGTGTGCGATGAGGCGGTGGTCCGGGTTGATGACGCGCATGGGTGAAACTTAGCGCGTGCACCTCCCGCCCGATCCTCGGTACTCCGCCTGGATGCGCCACGCCCTGACGCTCGCGGAGCGGGCTGCGGATGCCGGTGACGTGCCGGTCGGCGCCCTCGTCGTGGACGCCTCCGGGCAGGTGGTCGGCGAGGGCTGGAACCGGCGCGAGGTCGACCAGGACCCCACCGCGCACGCGGAGGTCGTGGCACTGCGCGCGGCGGCGGACCGGGTCGGGTCGTGGCGCCTCGAGGGCTTCACGCTGGTCGCCACGATGGAACCCTGCCCGATGTGCGCCGGTGCGTCGATGCTGGGCCGGATCGAGCGCATCGTCCTCGGTGCCTGGGACCCCAAGCTGGGGGCGTGCGGTTCGGTGTGGGACGTCGTGCGTGACCGGCGCTCGACCCACCGGGCCGAGGTCGTCGGCGGGGTGCTCGAGGACGAGTGCGGCGAGGTCGTCCGCCGCTTCTTCGCGACCCACCGCCCCTGACCTCCCTCGTCGGCGTGAGTGTCGACCTGGCTGCCAGGGCGACCGTCTCCGCGCTCGCGGCGAGATGGCCGCATTCCGCGGTTTGCGAGGGCGTGCGCGGGGTAATGGGGAGCGGGTCGCGACGCGGCACGTCGGCCGAAAGCCGGCTGTCACGAGCAGGAACCTTCGACAAAGGTTCGTGTAGCGTCGCCGGCCGACGGCTCCCCGATCGGGGAACCGCGAACTCGACGAAAGGCTCTACCCCGACATGGGCATCATCGGTTGGATCATCATCGGCGGCCTCGCCGGCTGGGTCGCGAGCAAGATCATGAACACCGACGAGCAGCAGGGCATCATCCTGAACATCGTCGTCGGCATCATCGGCGCGCTCATCGGTGGTTGGCTGCTCAGCCTCGCCAACATCGACGGCAGCAGCGGTCTCATCGTCAGCTTCCTCACGGCGCTGCTCGGTGCCTGCCTCCTCCTCTTCGTCGTCAAGGCCGTCACGCAACGCGCCTGACGCCCGGCTCGACCGCACGCGGTCGACCACCCTGACAACGCCGTCTCCCTGGTGGGAGGCGGCGTTGTCACGTCCGGCGCCGATTTCGGAGCGGGCCACCGGCTCGGGTAGCCTCTCCGGCGGTGGCGTGTCCGAGCGGCCTAAGGAGCACGCCTCGAAAGCGTGTGAGGGTTTACGCCCTCCGTGGGTTCAAATCCCACCGCCACCGCCAGTCACCAGCGGAAACGCCGGTCAGCCCCGAGGGAGCTGGCCGGCGTCTCCCGTGGCCGTCTCATTTCCGTCTCAGTTGGTCGTTCGCCGACGTTCACTGGGGTACGGCCGAAGCCCGCACCGTTCGGACCATGGGGTCTCCCGGTCGTCGCTGAACGGCGACGAACTGGGTGACGGACCGCTATGAATCGTTGCCAGCCCGCCTCGACCATCGCGTCTGAGGTCGGGCGCCTCGCGGGCGCTGTGACGCATGGATCGACGGTCGATCTCACGTCGAGGGCGGGGCAGGACAGCTGGGGGATGCACTCAAGGTACCGGTGGAGGAGGTGCTCTTCAGGCAGCGCATGAACCGCTCCGGCAGACTGGCTCCGCCCGGGAGGTCAGCGAGTCGTCCGCGAAATCAAAGCACTAGCCGAATCCGTTACCTGCGACTGACGACACTCCCGCAGCAGCGGATTCGTCAGTCAGGTCATGTCGAACACGAGGCGCGCGGGGACCCGGCCTTCGAGGACTTCCTCGAAGCACTCGTTGACGTCCTCCAGTCTTCGTGTCTGGGCGACGACCTTGGTCAGGCCGCGTGCGTGGAGGGAGAAGCAGTCGGCGAGGTCGTTGCGGGTACCCACCAGTGACCCGATGACCGACTTGCCGCTCAGGACCGTGTCGAACACGGGCAGCTCGAGTCGGTCGTCGGCGGGCAGACCGACGATGACCAAGCGACCGCCCGGGGCGAGTGCCGCGTGGGCTGCCTGCATCGCCGCCGGAGACGGCACCGTCACCAGCGCCACATCGACACCGTCCACCACGTCCGACGCACTGCTGATGCGGGCATCGACGACATGATCGGCACCCAGGTCGCGCGCCAGCTGAAGCTTCTCGTCCTCGACGTCGACCGCGACGGTGGTGCTGCCGAACACCTTCGCGTACTGCAGGCCCAGATGGCCCAGGCCGCCGATGCCGACGACCATCACCGTGTCGCTGGGTTGTGGGTAAGCGACCTTCAGGCCCTTGTAGGTCGTCACGCCGGCGCACGTCAGGGGCGCAGCGTCCAGCGAGCTCACCTCATCCGGGACCCGGACCACGTGGCTCGCGTACCCGATGGCGTACTCCGCGTAGCTGCCGTCGATCGTGTAGCCCATGTACTGCGGGGTCACGCAGTACGTCTCCCGGCCCGACACGCAACCGCGGCAGTGCCCGCAGGCGAAGCCGAGCCACGGCAACGCGACCCGGTCGCCGACCTGGACCGGCAGGTCGCCGTCTCCCACCTGTTCCACGACGCCGACGCCCTCATGTCCCGGGATCAGCGGGATCTTCGGTTCGACCGGCCACTCACCCCGGGCGGCATGGATGTCGGTGTGGCACAGTCCAGCCGTCTCGATCCTCACCAGGACCTGCCCCGGACCCGGGGTCGGGATCGGGACGTCGCGGATCTCCAGCGGTGCGCCCAGGGCCGGAACAACGGCAGCCTTCATGACAGATCCCATCTCTGCAATCGGTGGTCGGAACCTCCCACGATGCTCCGGGCCGTTCCGATCTGTCCACCATCAACGCCGCCCCATGCCTATAGGTCGGGCCCGGTCGACTTGGCGTACGCCACGCCCCGCCGAGTGGCTGCACCGCATCGAGCGTGGCAAGGGTCAGCCACGTATGCGGCGGATGGCGGCGCGCCGCGTCCCCCGTGGCTGGATCACTCGGCTCTGGCCGCGCGGCCCTGGCAGTTGACGGGATGCATGCGGGGTTGGGGCCGGGGTGAGCACGCCCGGCCTGGCAACGTTGCAGAGCGGCCGTGGCGTTGCCGCCGCCAGATCCCAACCTCCAGGGCGTCGGGCACGAGATCGGTCAGGGATGAGCGGTCGTGAGGGCGACGGCGGTCCAGGACACCGGGCTCAACCGCAGCTCGAGACACCCCTCTTCGACGCGAACGGTCGGGTCGTTGCGCGGCCGCACGGCGTCGGGCTCCGCAGCCGTGTTCGTGCGGCGAGGGTCGTTGTCCTCGAGGCGCAGGCACTCGGCGACTGCCGCGCCCGGGAAGCCGCGCACGTCGACGGTGACGTCGACGGTGCTGCTCGGGTGGCGGTTGATGAGAAAGAGGGCGATCCTGCCGCTCTCTTCGTCCCACGTCGCCGCGGCATCCACCGTGTCGACGACGCCATGGCCGGCGGTCTCGTGCCGGGCGCCCTTTGGTTCCACCCGCAGGGCGGTGCCACGCGCGAGACGAGCGGTCTGAGCGAACGGGTGGAAGATCGTCTGGCGCCAGGCCGGACCGCCAGGCTCGGTGCGGATGAGGCCGATGACGTTGACGAGCTGGGCCTGGCAGGCGATCTTGACGCGGTCCGCGTGACGGAGGAAGGCGTTGAGGAACCCGCCGACGGCGACGGCGTCGGCGACGGAGAAGGTGTCCTCGATGAGGCGAGGGGTCTGCTCCATACCGAGCTTCGTGTGTCCGACGAACTCCTGCTGGTACCAGACGTTCCACTCGTCGAAGGACAGGTTGACCCGCTTCTGGCTTCGACGCTTGGCGCCCACGTGGTCCGCCGTGGCAATGACCGATCGGATGAAGTGGTCCATGTCGACCGACGAGGCCAGGAAGCTCGCCAGGTCTCCCTCGCGCTCCTCGTAGTAGGCGTGCAGGCTGATGTAGTCCACGGCGTCGTAGGCGTGCTCGAGCACCGTTGCCTCCCACGACGCGAACGTGGGCATCTGACTGTTGGAGCTACCACAGGCCACCAGCTCGATGGCGGAGTCGATCTGACGCATCGCCTTGGCGGTCTCCACCGCCAAGCGCCCGTACTCGTCGGCCGTCTTGTGGCCCGTCTGCCACGGCCCGTCCATCTCGTTCCCCAGGCACCACAGACGCACGTTGTGCGGGTCAGGATGACCGTGACGGGCGCGCAACTCCGACAGGGCGGTTCCGCCGGGGTGGTTGGTGTACTCCAGGAGGTCACAGGCCTCCTGCACCCCGCGAGTCCCCAGATTCACCGCCATCATGGTCTCGACACCGCATCGTCGCGACCACTGGGTGAACTCGTTGAGCCCGACCTCGTTGCTCTCGATGCTCCGCCACGCCAGGTCGATCCGGGCCGGTCGGTCCTCGACCGGACCGACCCCGTCCTCCCACCGGTAGCCCGAGACGAAGTTGCCACCGGGGTAGCGCACCAGGGTCACGCCGGCCTCGCGGGTCAGATCCGCGACGTCCCCGCGGAAGCCGTGCGCGTCGGCGGTCGGGTGCCCCGGTTCGTGGATGCCGGTATAGACGCACCGACCCATGTGCTCGACGAACGAACCGAAGACGCGGCGGTCCACCTCCCCGATGGTGAACACTGGGTCCAGGACGATCTTGGCTCGCAACAATGCTGCCTCCCACGACGATGGGGCGACTCGGATCCCGTAGTCACAACGTTGTCACAACGTTGCATACGTCGACTCACGACACCACCCCTGGTGCCGTACGACTTCCGTGACACGAGCGCGCGTCGACCGCCGAGGCCGAGGACGAGGACGGCGCGCTAGCTGTACTGAGCGGACAGGTTGGTTCAGGAGCGCGATCCCCGAGGTCGCGGCCCGCTTCCAGCACCATGGTGTGCGGGGCCCGGTTGAGCTGGCGTCCAGCTTTGCCGCCTCAGCGGTCAGGGTTTGGGTGCGGCGGGCCAGGATCCTCAGCGTGGCCGCGGTCGCGGCGCTCTGACGGTCCCAGCCGCTCTGGACCCACATCCGGGCGGCGATCCTGACCATCTCGGGCAGGTTGCGTCTGCGCAGCCGGGACCGCAGGTGCTCGGGGGCGGCGATGACCAGCGAGAACAGCTACCGCTGCCGAGTGCTCCGCCTCCGACCGGAAGGGGTGTACGGAGCGGCTCGCGCCGCAGATCCGGGTGCAGCGACGTCGACGTCGCGTGCTGCTGCTCAAGGTCCCCAGGCGACGGTCAGGCCGTGAGACGTTTGCCCGTCTCAGGGGAGAACACGTGCTCCGCGCCGGGCCGGATCCTGAGCCACACGGTCTCGCCCTTCTTGGGCGCGCCGTGCGGCTCCACGCGGGCGATCACCTGCCCGGAGGTGAAGCCCCCCCGACCCTCGGTCTGAGCCGGCTCGCCGTAGACGAATGCGTCCGAGCCGAGCGCCTCGACCAGCGTGACGCGAACGGGGAACGCTCCGGGTGCGGCCTGCGTGGCAACCTCCACGGTTTCCGGCCGGAACCCGAGGAGCACCTTGCCGCCCGCAGGCACTCCCGACAGCGTCTCGCGACTGAGGGGCACGAGGGCGTCGCCCACCATTGCCCCTTCGTCGGTGACCGCGAAGGTGCCCAGGTTCATCGCCGGCGAGCCGATGAAGCCGGCGACGAAGGGGTTCGCCGGCTTCTCGTACAGGTCGAGCGGCGTGCCGACCTGCTGCAGCACCCCGGCCTCCATCACGGCGACCCGATCGCCCATCGTCATGGCCTCGACCTGGTCGTGGGTGACGTAGACCGTGGTGACGCCGAGGCGAGTCTGCAGCGAGGCGATCTGCGTGCGGGTCTGGACGCGCAGCTTGGCGTCGAGGTTGGACAGCGGCTCGTCCATGAGGAACACCTGCGGCTGCCGGACGATGGCGCGGCCCATCGCCACGCGCTGGCGCTGGCCGCCCGACAGAGCCTTCGGCTTGCGCTCGAGGAACGGCTCCAGGTCGAGGATGCCGGCGGCCTCCTGGACGCGGCGCTCGATCTCGTCCTTGGGTACTTTCGCGATGCTGAGGGCGAAGCCCATGTTCTCGCCCACGGTCAGGTGCGGGTACAGCGCGTAGTTCTGGAACACCATCGCGATGTCACGTTCCTTCGGCGGCACGTGGGTGACGTCCCGGTCGCCGATCCGGATCGCACCGGAACTGACGTGCTCCAGGCCCGCAAGCATCCTGAGGGCGGTCGACTTGCCGCATCCGGAGGGCCCGACGAGAACGAGGAACTCGCCGTCGTCGATCTCCAGGTCGAAGGAGTTGACCGCCAGGTTGTCTGCGCCGGGGTAGCGCCGGGTCACTTTGTCGAAGGTGATCGTTGCCATCGCGCCTCAACCCTTCAACCGGTCGGTGTAGGTCGGACGATCCGTGAGCACCGGTCACCGGCAGTGTTTCGCTCTACGGGGCGCGTGGCAACCTCTAGGAGGTAGCACCAGGCGCTTCGGGCTCGAACAGTGGTCCGGGATCGTGCGCTGCGCCAGCCCTGCTCGACCGGCGCCGTCGAGAAGGGAGAGCTCGTCGGGCAGCAGCAGGCACGACTGCTCCTCGCCGAGCAGGTAGTCGGCGTTCTCCGCAGCAGCGGGTGACCCGACCGCAGAGTTGGTGCGATGACGTCATCGTCGGGTTCCGGCCCGACGTGTCCGCGAATGATCGCGCGCAGGTCGCTGCCGCAGATGGTCGAGGTCGCCATCCGCGGCATCACCTGTCCCGGGCCCGGCCTCGGTACCCGCAACGTCGAACAGGTCGACCGTGTGGTTGCCGGGCAGCCACGGCCAAAGGGTCGTCCGGCGAACCGCCCATCCGTCATGACGACCTCCAGCGCCGAGGCAGGGTTCGACCATGGGGCGACGCCACGCCGCGAGCTCGTTGCCACACGTCGGCCCCCTGCATGCTCTATCTGGGGTGACGACCGACTGCTACGGTGAGTTTCGTTCCAGGAACGACCATCCCAGGACACCGGGAGGACACGCGGCCTGATCGAACGGAGTGGGACAGTTCCCCGAACATCCTTGGTTGACGTCCGCTCATGGCCAGGAGGGTTCCATGGCCGCTCCGACTCACCGGCGCCGGCTGCTCGTCAGGGTCGCCGTGACGTTCGTGCTGCTGCTCGCGTTCGGCGGGTGCGCCTCGGCGGACCTCTCTACCGACACCGGTCCCCCGATCGAGGGGAGCGGCGACGCCGGTCCGCCTGTCACGATCCAGTACTGGAACGGGTTCACCGGTGGCGACGGCCCGTACATGCGGGCCATGGTCGACGAGTTCAACAAGACACACCAGAACATCACGGTGGAGTCGAACACCCTCGGCTGGACCGACTTCTACCAGCGGATCGTTGCTGCGGTGCACGCGGGGCAGGGGCCGGATGTCGCTGCCATGCAGCTGGACAACCTGGCGACGCAGGCGGCCCGGTCCGTGATCGTCCCGATGGAGGGCGCGATCACCGAGATGGGCTTCACCGCGGAGGACTTCCCGCAGACGCTGGTTGACGCGACGGAGTTCAACGGTCACGTGTGGGGGGTCCCGCTGGACTCCCACACGATCGCGTCGTACGCCAACACCGATCAGCTGGCCAAGGCGGGCGTGGACGAGCAGGCTTCTACCGGAACGGCTTTCGAGTCCCAACTGGCGGCTCTTCAGGAGGCAGGCATCGCCACGCCGTTCTGGATGCCGAACCAGTGGCCCGCCCACCTGATGTTCCTCAGCCTGCTGTGGCAGAACGGGGGCCAGCCGTACTCTGCGGACGGGCTCAAAGCCACCTACAACAGCCCCGAGGGCGTGGAAGCACTCACCTGGATGGTTGACCAGGTGAAGCAGGGTGTGAGCCCGACCAACGTGGCGAAGGACTCGCAGTACCTGGCGTTCAAGAACGGCGAGAACGCCGTGACCTGGGACGGCATCTGGCAGATCAACGACCTCAAGGACACGGCGCCGGGGCTGAAGTGGTCCCTGGCGCCCATCCCCACCGCGTTCGGCAAGCCCGCGGCCTGGGCCAACTCGCACCAACTGGTCATGCTCTCGCAGCGCAGTCCTGACGCCAATGCGCAGCAGGCCAGCAAGACGTTCATCAAGTGGATGATCGAGCATTCGCAGGAATGGGCGGGCGCCGGAATGATCCCGGCGTACAACCCGGCCCGCAACAGCGCCGAGTTCACCAGCATGCCGCAGTCCGCACTGGCCGCCGAGGTCGAGAACTTCCACTACATCCCGTCGATCCCGGGCATCGGTGACGTCAACGCACAGACCCTCGAGCTCGCCGTCAGCGAGGCCATCCTGGGACGGCAGACACCTCAGGCCGCCCTCGACCAGCAGGCGGCGCGGGCGGACGACATCCTGGCCAGCAATGCCGAGAAGTTCGCGACGAACCAGGGGTGAGCGATGGCGAACACGACCACAAGTGTTGAGGCCCCGGCCGCGCCGGCCGAGACGGAGACCTGGGACCAGGAGAGAGCCGCCAGGAAGGACACCCGGGAGGGGTGGCTCTTCTGTGCGCCGTACCTGGTCCTGTTCGTGGTGTTCGTCATCTTTCCCGCGGTGTGGGGTCTGTGGATCAGTCTTCACCGCTACGACTTCACGCTGCCGAACAAGCCGTTCATCGGGCTGAAGAACTACACCAGCCTCATCGACGGCAGCTCGCCGTGGTCGGACGTCTTCTGGGAGTCCCTGCGAAACACGCTGCTCTTCAGCGTCCTGTCAGTGCCGCTGCTCCTGGTGCTCCCACTGGCGATAGCCATGGTGCTGAACCAGAAGTTCGCCGGGCGCAACCTCTTCCGAGCGATCTACTTCGCCCCGTACGTGCTGGGTGTAGCAGTCATCGCCGTGCTGTGGAGGTACCTCCTCGACACCAACGTCGGACTCGTGAACTACTACCTGGGAAAGAACATCCCCTGGCTGACGGACGTGCCGTGGGCGTGGGTGTCCATCGTCGGGGTGACCGTGTGGTGGACCCTGGGCTTCAACTGTGCCATCTACCTGGCCGCGCTCCAAGGAGTGCCGCGCAGCCTCTACGAAGCGGCTGCGATGGACGGAGCGAACCGGTGGCAGGAGTTCCGGAACGTCACCCTGCCGGGCATCCGCTCGGTGCTGGTGTTCATCGTGAGCACGACGATCATCAGCTCGATGAACATGTTCGGGCAGTCGTTCCTCATGACCAACGGGGGGCCCGGCAACGAGACCCGGACGGCGATCATGCAGATCTCCGACACCGGTCTGCGTCAGTTCGACTCCGGCATGGGGTCAGCGATGTCCATGATCTTCATGTTCTTCCTCGTTCTCATCAGCGGCTCCGTCTTCTGGCTGACCAGCCGCGACAGTGACGCGAAGTCCCAGAAGAAGTCGAAGGCGAAGGCGACGGCATGACCACCCTGACCCCGGACCACAAGACCCCGCAGCAGATGACCCCGGAACAGATCCGGGCCATCCCCGACCAGGACGGCGGACCCGGAGAAGGCCGTCGCCGACCGTGGGTCTTCTACACCCTCCTCGGATTTCTGACCCTGGTTTTCATCGCCCCGCTGGTCTACATGGCGTCGACGTCTTTCAAGACCCCGGAGGACGCCATCTCCACGGTGCCGCAGTGGTTCCCGGCGCACCCCACCCTGCAGGCCTACGAGCGCGTGCTCAACGATCCGTCAACGCCCGTCGGACGGTGGTTCCTCAACAGCATGGTCGCCGCCACGGCCAACGCCCTCCTCGCGGTCACCACGGCCACCCTGGCCGGGTACTCACTCGCGCGCATCCCCTTCAAGGGCCGCAAGGTGCTGCTCGTGCTGATCCTCTCGACGCTCTTCCTGCCGCCGGTCGTGCTGCTGATCCCCAACTACCTGACCCTGAACTACATCGGCTGGCTCGACACCCTGCTCGCCGTGATCGTCCCTGGGGCGGCCGGCGCGTTCGGCGTCTTCTTCATGCGGCAGTTCTTCGTCGGCCTGCCCAAGGAGCTGGAGGAGTCCGCCTTCCTGGACGGGGCCAGTCGATGGCAAGCGTTCTACAGGATCCTCCTGCCGCTGGCCAGGCCGGCGATCGCCACCCTGTTGCTCCTGACGTTCCTGACCAACTGGAACGACTTCCTGTGGCCGATCTACACCCTCTTCAGCCCCGAGCAGCAGACGCTTCCCGCGGGACTGTCCACCCTGCAGAGTGCCAACAGCGTCCGCTACGACCTGCTCATGGCCGGCGCGATGATCTCGGCCGTGCCCGTCCTCATCATCTATGCCTTCACCCAACGGTTCATCGTCGAGGGCATCGCCTCCGCGGGCATGAAGGAGTGAGCGCGAGTGACACGACGCTCCGCGACCGCTTCGGCGGGCTGACCGCGCTCGGGAAGCGCCCTAGGTCTCGGCGTCCCAGTCCTCTACCGCACGCCACCCGGACGGGTTGCACTTCGAGCAGTGCGACGGGGTGTCCTGGCCCGCCCAGACCATGGAGGGGCGCAACCAGTCGGGCACGTGGCCATCGATATACCAAGGGAACTGCCCACTGGCGTCCAGACGCGCGGTCTGGAAGTCGGCCAGCTGGTCCGCCGCCTGGTAGGGGAACTCCAGGTCACAGTGAGCGCACACTGCCCAGCGGGGCTGCAGGCGCTCACACAACTGGCACATCGTCCACCTCCCAGCGAGATCCCGGCGCGCGGTCCCATCGTCGACCTCCATTCGCGGTTCTGTCGAGAGAGCAGCCCCCGGCGCTGATCTGAGCTGTGGTGATGTGGCTGCAGGCAAGGCGGAGACACACCCCAGGCGCGCACGGTGACACGGACAAAGTGGGCGGAAGGCCGCGACTGGAACGGCCTGGCGCCCTCGCGAGCGAGCGCTGAGTCGGCCTCGCGCCGCGGTCTCAGTTCTGGTCTAATTCGCCGTCGTTCACCGGCGTCTGGTGATGCCTGCGTAGGCCCGCCAAGCGAGCCGCGCACGCTCGGCGTCCGTCG
>Ga0173483_10000131_pt1 | contig 18089 bp, 19 predicted proteins | sample NitcycUS178409R2_FD_122621 | JGI IMG/M metagenome (GOLD analysis project Ga0173483, IMG submission 122621) | Soil microbial communities from Arlington Agricultural Research Station in Wisconsin, USA - Nitrogen cycling UWRJ-S178-409R-2 (version... | ecosystem: Environmental > Terrestrial > Soil...
GCCGAAGTCCATTCATACTGATTATTTCATTTTTACAGACTGCCTACTCACGCTAACCACATCAATTTCACCAACTCCTTCTGTGTTCTTGATGGATTCTTCTAGCTTGTCCATTTGCCCTTCTTCATCATCAATCAAAAAATCTCCAAGAATGGCATTCACTCCGAATGCTATAGGCTCAGTCGCATGAGCCTTAAGCTCCATACCCTTCGGAATTTGATCATTAAGTGTATTCACTAATCTATTTAGATCAGTATCAGCTTCCGCAGGTAGAATTTTAATTCGTGCCACTAATCTGCTCATCTATGGTCCCTCTAGACCGCAACCAACACATTTGTAAGCCCTAGCAAATTCCCTACAACTTTGGCATCGCCATATGAGGACGTAACCACAATTAGGACAATAATATTTCACGCATTCGTCATTTGGCATAATGGGACGATTACAAGATGTACAAACTGGCAATTGTAAAGGCTTTGACATGTATATATTGTTGAAGATAAATATCCGAATTTATATCTTGCTTAATCAAATAAGCGTCTTAATTCATTACTTAGCACAGACTTTATGATTTTTGTAGCTTTTTTAGTTCCGATAATTCGGGCCAACGCCGTTGAATGGAAGTCAAAGTCCCCCGATTGTGATATGATATCAATTTCCGATTGAGAGATGGAGGCAAATACTTCGTCCAATCCCCTATTATCCAATCGCTCAAGGAGCCTTCGAGCAAGTAGCATTTTTTTAAACTCAGAATTAAACTCCAAAAACCATTCTCTTTCGTAGTCCTTTAGCAATTCCTGGTCATTTGTATTGATCGCATTTGCCGTAGCTCTGCCAGCATGTATACCTCCCATTCCGCATGTAAAGATTCCACCGGCTGTCGTAGGCTTAGTCTGGCCGGCTGCATCTCCCACTACCAAATACTTACGTCCACATAAGAAACTTTCCAGTGGTCCCATTACCCAAATAGGAGAATAAACCTTCCTAACTATATTATATCTTGAGCCCTTGCTATTCAAATAATATTTTAACGCTTCTACCACATTTATCCCTCTTCCACCCACACCTACCTTGCCTTTTCCTGAATCAATAGGTATAATCCAGGCAAAGAATCCCGGAAATCTAATATTGTCAAATTTTACTTCGATTACATCACTGTCAATCCACGGTGCATAGACTTCATATTGTGCAGTTTGCAGAACACCAGTTCTATTTTTAAGAATTATAGAACCTACCCCTCTAGCGTCTATAAAGTATTTACATTTCATCTCTCCTTCTGAAGTCGAGACCAAATGGATTTTTCCATCATCGATATTGTTTGGATCAAAATCATGGGTATCTTCGACTACGGATCTTACGGAACACCTAACTCTTATTTCTGCACCCAAATCTTGGGCCTCAAAAGCAATTTGTTTATCAAATTCTCGTCTATCTAGTACAATGACTTTTTGATTATCTGCGTTAACATCAAAACCATTGGAAGGAGATAGGATTTCTGCCTTTCTAACTTTATTTTGTATAGATTTGGCAGACGGAAGGGTCTGAAGCTTTTCTACTGCACTCATACTTACAAGTCCGCCACAGTGCTCAGGGGTCCCAACTTCGTAATCCTCTTCAAGAACTAGGACAGAGATTCCATTGTGACTAGATAATTCCCGAGCAGCAAGTAGACCAGAAATACTACCACCTGCTATGATAACGTCATAAATTTTCGACACTGCGAGGTTATAATCCCGTAGGTCTGCTTATTAACTAAACGACAAATATACGTTGAAGACGTAGGTGGCTATCAGAATCGAATTTTTACAATAGTACAACAAGGATCAGTCATAAAAGTGGTGTATTAGATCATGTTACGTTTCAAATCGCTATATCTGTTCCTAATTGTCACCTCAGTTATTCCTGCGGCACGTGCAATATCGGCCTGTGTTTTGTTCTCTTTATTCTTTAGACATGAAACGTAAAGAACTGTAGCGGCTAGCCCCATAGGATTCTTGCCCGCAGAGATTTCATTTTTTATTATCTCATTCATTGAATCGAGAGCAAGTCGTTTGGTTTTTTCGCTTATATTTATTCTATTTGCCACTCCTACAATACATTTCAAAGGGTCGAGTAATGGAATTTTAAGATCAAGTTCGGTTACGAGCAGTCTATAATCCCTTGCAATATCCTTTCTTTCGAGATTCGCAATCACAGAGATTTCCTTCAAGGTCCTTGGAGTCCCCATTTCTCTACATGCAATGTATACTGCAGTAGATAATATTGCAGATATGGATCTTCCGTGTACCAAGCCCTTGATCTGAGCCTTTCTATATATATAAGACGCCTTTTCAAGCACGGTATCTGGCAGACCGAGCTTATCCTTAAGAGCATCCAGCTCATTTAGTGCTTGCTTGATGTTTCTAGCCGCATTAGAATCAGTACGGAGCCTGAAATCCCATGTACGTAACCTTTGCATTCTAGATAATGTGCTTGGATCAAGTCTATGACCCCTTGCATCAGTATTTGCCCTATCAATTACCGTAGAATATTCAATATCATTACAGATTAACGCAAAATTTGATGCCCCCACACTACTTCTGTTCGGATAAGTAATGGACGTCGTCAACATGCCATGGTCAGGAAAATCAGTAACTTGAACCAATCCGCAGCTATCGCAAATTATCTCTCCGGTATCAGCATCAGCGATGAGATGACCTTTACTGCATCCAGGGCATGTTAATGGTGTATGCATTAAGAAGAACTTCTACTAATCGTGTTAATAGTGTCCCTTCCATATAATAGTATTTCATCTTTTCATCGTTTCAAGTCAAAATCGATCCGCGCCGTTTAATATGAAGCCATATGAGATTAGTCGAAACTGGAAAATAGATTATAAACAGGTAATTCTAACTTTGAGTACGGCTTTAGGTAAATTAACAAGCGTATTTGTAATCTTGATCATGATGACACTGTCTATGGCTGTGCTTTCCGCCAAAGCAGCTCCTTCAGGGATCGAGATCCGGAAAACATCGTCATTTATTGATGAAAACGGAGTTATGCATGTGTACGGCGAGGTGAAGAATTTTTCAATTAAGCCCGTGGCAAATGTAGTGATTAAAGGTTCATTTTATGGTAACAAAGGCAACTTATTAAATGTATTCAGTAGGTCATCAGAATTGAATATTATTAATCCGGGAGGCATTTCGCCATTTGAGATTTTGTATATTGACAGCAAAACCGTCAATCAAGTTAGAAATTATAAGATATCAATCGAAACTAACCCAGGACCGACTGAGGGTAGACTAAAAACTATGGGACTGAGGGTTAGTCCATCTAATTCTAGACTAGATATTTTTGGATTTTACTATATCAACGGAGAAGTAACCAACAATGCCAATCATAGTTCTACGAATACTCTAATTATTGCCACACTGTACGACAAAAGCGGAAATGTTGTTGCAATAGGGAGAGGCTTAGCCGAGCCATTGAACATTACTGATGGGGCCAGTGGTGCATTTAGCTTAGCAGTATCAGAAAAATTACAAACTTACAAGACAACAGCCATCTCATTAATCGCAGATTCTGATGAGTTTACTTCTGCCCCCGTATTTACCAGGGCTAACAGATAGTATTAATCAGAAACTATCTCGATTCAGACATTCAAATATTGTTATTCTTGAATTTCTTCTTTTTTGCATAATAATCAAATCAAATAAGATGCTTAACTATCAGAAGTAATATCGGTAATATCAGCATCTAATCTCGATACGGAACTCGGACTACCATTAAATCTTCGGCTGCATTCACATTATCATGTATTGATTTGGCCTCACTCACCAATTCAAACGTATTACTGTACCTTGCGCTAAAATGCGTAAGAAGCAGTTTCTTAACTCTTGACCGTGCTGCTAACTGTGCTGCTTCCTTTGCAGTTGAATGAAAATTCAGTACCGCCTTTCTTTTCAACTTGTGACTATATGTTGATTCAAATATGAGAACATCGCAGTCCATAAAGAATCTTCGTAGCTTTTCTGATGGCCTAGTGTCTCCGGATATTCCTACTTTGCGGCCAAGTCTTCGGGATCCCACTATCTGGCTAGATAATATTGTTTTCCCTTTATAGATAATGTCTTCCCCATTTTGCAGCCTTCCGTACAGTTCTCCCTCAGGAATACCCAATCGTTTAGCCTCAATAATATTAAAAATCCCTGGCCTTTCTCCTTCAGTAAGACAGAACGAAAATGCCGATGTAGAATGGGTTGCATTACAACATGTAACATCATAATCCTTTTCTCTTACTACTAACCCTTCAGACTCAATAGTGTGGAGATTCACTTCATAAGATAGACCAAAATTAATGATTCTTGTATTCTCATTTACGAACTCGACTAATTTAGGTTCGCCATAAATATCTATCCTATTTGCCCTACCTTGTAACGACATTGTTTGTAACAGACCTAATAATCCAAGACAATGATCCGCGTGCATATGTGTGATGAAAATCTTCATCTTCTTGTTCACTCCAAGTTTAGACTTTATGTAGTTAAGCTGCATTCCTTCTCCGGCGTCGAACAATAAAACCTCGCTCCCTCGAACGATAGCAAGAGAGGAAAGCCCTCTGTCTGAAGTAGGAGTTGCGGCGGAAGTTCCAAGAAATGTTATCTGCATGTCTACCATAAAATTACTCCCGCAGCCCTAGCCTTATGTCCTCGTTATAAGGCATATTGCTTAAAAAAACCAATGTGTTACATGTATCCCCCTTCACGTACTATCATGGATTATACTTTAAAACGTGTAAAGGGAATTCCTGAGGTGTCGGCATCATATAAAGTCTTGTAGCCTGGCAGTATATAGATCAAGCTTAGTTAGTATTAGTGATAGCTCGTAGGGGTGAGCAGATGATCGGGCTGAGATCTACTTTTGCGAACTCATTCGGAATAGAATTTGTAGCAATAATGTCGTTTACACCGGCGGACATGATCTTTTGTGTTGCATTTTTAATAAGAAGTGCATGTGTGCACATTACAAATATTCTTCCTAATAGACCAAACTGTCTTAGTGCCTCGCATGCTTTAACTATACTGTCTCCAGTGCTTATAATGTCATCCAGAATAATTACGTCCCTTTTGCCGAATTGATATTGAGATTCTCCACAATCAATTGTTACTTCACCAGTAGATCTATCGCGACTCTTATTTAGAGCAATAGAGTCGGTTCTTAATATTGATGCAAGTGCCTTTGCCCGAACCATACCTCCCAGATCTGGCGAGACAACAATTGGCATATTCAATTTCAACTTTTCTGCGGCGTAGTTTGCGAATAAAGGTATCGAAGAAAGATTTTGTACATCGATTTTAAAGTGCGAAAGTGACACTTTGCTGTGAGCGTCCACTGTAATTAGCTGCTTAATGCCAGCACTTTCCAGTAGGCTGGCAATTAAAGACATCGAGACTACCTCTCCTGGTAAAAATTCCCTATCTTGTCTTGCGTATGCCAAATACGGAATTACTGCAATAATATTGGTGGCTTGCACTTCAGAGCATTTTCTGATCATCATCATAGCGTGTAATAGATGTCGATCTGTTGGTGGATAAGTAGATTGTACTACGACACAAGTCTTTTTTTGGATAGGGGGTAATCGAATCTTGCTTTCCCCATCAGTGAAGATACAAACTTCTGCAAGTACAGGCGTTACATCTAGGTTGGCTGCAATCTTATTTGCCAACTCAGCAGAAGACGGACCAGATATCACTGATATATCATCAGGCAATCTAACAGACTGTTAGATTATCAACGTTATTAAAAGGATTAGCAATACAGAATTTAAGAATAATCAGCCGATGAAATACATTCAGATAGCAACATAATTATTAGGCAAGTTTGACTTCAATTTTCAAAAAATTCTACAAGTTTAGGCAGCCCGTGAACCCGTTTCGAAAAACATAGCAGAAGAGTTGTAATAAGTAGCTACAGTAAGCCCGCTATAACAGAATTTCTCGATGGAATCATGCCAAACATCATCAAGGCCAAGAGAGTAGTTCAGCTATTTTTGATCCAATGTGAGTCTTTGGTTAATATTTTCTTGTTCGTCAAGTTTAGCTAACTCGGCTAAGAGAAATTCTTTGTATTTTTCCTTTTCTTGTTCAGTCATTCTATCCAAATTTGAACTGAGTGCAGATCCTATTGCGGAAACTCTATCGATTAGATCAAATGCCATAAATTTGCCCACATTTCCCACTCTTAACATTACATCTAACTGCTTTTGCACGATATTATGTAGAGATTTCATATCGGCAGCTGTGTTCTCTCCAGCCGCTGTTGTCCTATATCTACCGTTTTCTACCTCATCAATTAGACCATCTTCTAGTAATCTTCCAAGCATAGGATATATCAATCCCGGAGAAGGTCTCCATTTTCCGTCACTATCGTAAATAGCTCTATCAATAATCTCCTTTCCTGTCATTGGCTGTTCTTTAAGTAAGCCCAAGACATAATGTCTAGAAAATCCTCTAGGAATAGAACTACCGACCCGAGAGAACCAGTGAGAAAGCATATACTAATATCACTAGCGACAGTTATATTCCTTTCCTTAAATTGTTCCGCATTAAGGAGGAAGCGCATACTAATGATCTAGTGATTTTATTTGCCTTATTACCTCCCTTCCATGTAATTTCACCGACTCATCATTGGAATGGTTCAGAATCTCCGTGATAGGGTTTATTCCATCCCTCCCAAATGCTGCTATGGTATCGATAATTGTTTTTACTACCACTACTTCATTATGATCAATAGCATTCTTTGTTAGTCTAGACAAATGATCATTATTAGGAGATGTTTGTCTTATACTCTTTTTACTCTTCATATAATATTTTCATACAGTGTCCGACTAAAAACTCCAAAGGGTTCCTTATTGAAGTTACTGCTATAGTTCAGAGTTGGTTACCACTAATTATAGAATATTTCTGAAGGAAATTAAGATGTGTCACTTTGGTAACTCATTTTGTGCTATAATCAACATCATGCACTAGCAGGGTGCGTCTCAGTCCATGAATCCTAATTATAACTTAACTTAACTTAACCAAGGATTTGATCGATTAGTATTTGATGGGATTACACTATCTTGTTGTGCTTCCCGATTAATAGGCGTCAGTCTAAACTGCATTATCTCAAAAATACTCTGAAGTCCTAAATCAAGAGAAGCAGATCCTTTAATAATTGCGATCCCCCTTTAGACAAAGCACTTGAGGAAACAGAAGAACAATAAGAGATCATTGAGAGAACGAATCGAGGATAAAAAAAATATTCTTGTTCTTCCAGGGGTTTATGATGCATTAACTGCAAAGATAGCAGAAAGTGTTGGATTTGATGCAATGTTTCAGACCGGCTACGGTTCTGCTGCTTCACTGCTTGGAATGCCGGACTATGGTTTTTTGAATGCTGGCGAAACTATTGATAACGCTACTAGAATCATTCGATCAGTGAATTCACCAGTAATAGTCGATATTGACACTGGCTATGGTAACCCACTGACTGTCTGGAAACTTGTTCGCGATTTGGAATCTATTGGCGCAGCAGGTGTCTTTATAGAAGATCAGCTCTGGCCTAAAAGATGTGGTCATATGCAAGGTAAGGATGTCATAGAAATGGAAGAATATATTTCAAAATTGAGGGCGGCACTTGAAGCGAGAAAAAGTAAAGACTTTATCATTGTCGCAAGGACAGATTCGAGAGCCCCACTCGGCATAGATGAATCCATAAGACGTGGAAAGGCATATCGAGAGATGGGCGCAGATGTTATTTTTATCGAAGCTCCCAGATCAATTGGAGAGTTAAGAAGAATCGCAGATGAAATTGACGCGCCCTTAGTTGCAAACATGATCGAAGATGGAGTAACACCGAATCTGAATGCAAAGCGACTTCTTGACCTTGGATATAGGATTGCAGTTTTCCCGTTGTCAGGGTTATATGCTGCTACTTACGCAGTTGACGAAGTATTTACGGAATTAAAGAAAAATGGCTCGACTACAAGACTCAAAAAAATTATGACAACATTTGATAATTTCAATAGGTTAGTTAATTTACAAATGTATCAGGCTCTTGAGAAAAAATACAAGACAGTTCGTTAAGAATTCTGCTAGTAGGAATTCATTTAAGACACTTTCTGTTATGGCGAGATATCTAGCTGTCTCAGACGGAGACAATGTCAATAGGTTCAATATCGATCAAATCGATCCTATATAGATCACGCCATGAAGATAGCGCATATAAACAATATATCAGGCATAGGCTCTGACCTCTCACAGGCACAAATCTTACAAGGACATTTATCAGATGTTTATGTATTCAATCCAAAGATCTATAACCAGTTCGGAGGCACTATGATTAACTACAGGTCTCCCTTTTCAAGATGGAAGGTGTTCAGAAAGTTGAAAGAATATGATATCTGGCATTATCATTATCCATACGGTTCCTTGAAAGCAGGCCTGGAAAAACGAAATCAAGGAAAAATATACCTCAAGCATTATCACGGAGATGATCTCAGAGGAAAGTCTGATGACGATTTTTGCCTAGTCTCTACGCCAGACCTCTTAAAGTACGCTCAGAATGGTAAATGGCTTCCTAGTCCAGTTTGCATCGACAAGTTGCTAACAGTAACAGAAAATAGGGACGGCGGTAGACTCAGGGTAGCACATTATCCTTATTATAAAATGTATGGACATCTGGACATTTATTCTGAAATCCTAGATTCATTACAGAAGACTGGCAAATGTGACATTGTTAGAATCTTAGACGTTTCGCATAGAGAGACTTTAAGGTTGATTTCTACCTGCGATATAGTACTTGGAAAGATTATTCCAAATATCGGCTGGTTTGGGAGATTCGAACTTGAAGGAATGGCTCTTGGAAAACCGGTCATTGCATATATATCTGATGAATTATACGATAAATACAAGCCTCCTGTATTTATAACGACTAACCAAAATTTTAGACAGGATCTCGAAGCATTATTGGAAGACACAAGTGTTCAGCATAAACTAGCAAAAGAAGGAATACAATATGTAAAAGAATATCACTCCACCAAAAAGATAGTGGAGACCCTGCAGAATATATATAGACAATTAGGTTCTTAATAACTTGGTTCCTTTGTGAACAAATAACATCTAACAAAGCGATCGAACCTTATTACAATTGGGAGTCAATTTCGTACTTCAGAAGGCTTACGATATATTTTTTAAAAGCCAGACGTACGACTTAACGTTGATAAATCTATGCAATTTGCTGACGTTGAGGTATGACCCTTTTTATCCAAAGGATTCGGCCAAAATAGCTGATGTTACCACAGACCAGATTTTAGCCCAAAGAAAAGGTACAGAACCCATTCCAAATTCATTAGAGATAGAAAAAGCCCTTCGTAATGTGATAAAATATTCAGTCGAGACCAACAAAGCTGACCATATCGCTGTTGCATTAAGCACAGGCGTAGACTCGAATCTTATATTCTCATTATTACGGGACGAATTCCCGGCCATTGACATCAATTGTTATAGTGTAGGTTTCTACGATGATCATGAGCTCTTGATTGCTAAGCAGATTTCAGAGAGTAAAGGAGGATCGTTCAATCGTATCGTTGTAGAAAACCCGTTGAGAGATCTGGTTGAAATGATAAGCATAGTCAAAGAACCGAGATGGAATATATATCAATATTATTTTATTAAAGAGGCAAAATCCACTTCTGATGTCCTATTCACTGGAGACGGCGGCGATGAATTATTTGCTGGATACACTTTCAGATATAGAAAGTTCCTTTCTTTGATAACCTCAAAAGCTACTCCATTAGAACGGATTCAGGTTTATCTGCAATGTCATGAACGTGATTGGGTAGCCGATCAGGAAAAAATGTTCGCAAAAAACATGAAATTTAGTTGGTTATCAATTTATGAAATATTCGAAAAATATTTCAACAACACTTTAGAACCGCTGGACCAGCTATTATGTGCAGATTATAACGGTAAGTTATTGCATGATTTCGTCCCAACTAATGAGAAGTTTTTTAGGCATTTCAATATCAAGGGCAAGGCACCTCTCCTGGATGATGAAATTGTGAAGCTTTCCATCAAGATTCCTCCAGAATTGAAATATAATTATAGAAATAATGTTGGAAAGATCCCATTACGATCTATTCTAGCACGCAACTCTAATCAGAAGTTCATCGAAAACGAAAAAATCGGATACGGAATGGACCTGAATGCATTATGGTCAAAACAGGGGATGGAGATCATAACGTGTAACTTGGAACGAGGGCGAATATTTGAGGAAAAAATAATAGATCAAAATTGGTATCATAGTGCATTATCGAAGATTAATGAATCCAGAGATCCAAGGTATATTAGCAAATTGCTTCAATTACTGAGCCTAGAAATCTGGTATAAATTATTTGTTACTCGAGAATTAAAAGGCACTGAGCGGTTATGATAGATCCAATATATGATCCTTAGTCGCGAAGATATCTGACGAACTTTGCACTCCCTTATTCAACCGATTTCAAGGATTGTGACGGATAAATATTATGCAGCCCTACTGGTCTTTTCCGCGGGCTTCCTACTGAGACTTGTTCCGGAGATGATCGCATATCCCTATCCAATTGGTTATGATGTAATTAACTACTACATCCCGGTGTTATCCAATTTCGATATCCATTGGCATTCCACTTCACACGAATTTCCGATGTATATTTACATGTTACATTTGATTGGTAGTGCAGTAGCATCATCGCCATACATTACGGTATTAGCCTCAGCCATATTCATGTTTGGAATGCTGTCTGTCTCAATATTCGCGATAGGAATAAGAATCCTAAACATAAGTGTAACAGAAAGCGTATTTCTTTCTATTTTTGTTATTCTACAAATGTCCGTCCTCCGTACTACGTGGGATCTGCACAAAGATGTCTTTTCTATTTCGTTAATGTTTTTCGTCTTTTCATTGATTACTGTCAACAAATCAAGTAATAGTTTAAATCGATTACTAAAGCCAATAGTATCAATCATTCTATCCTCGGTTATCGCAGTATCGGACAGGATGGTCGGTGGATTGTTCACACTTTCTTTATTCATATACGCAATCAAATCCAAGGACAAAATTGCTGCATTAAGTTCTATCGCCGCGTTATTTGCATTTGTAATAGCCTTGTTCATGGGCTCTACTATATGGAATGATCTTAGCAAATTTAGTTTTATTGAACATCAGGTAGTCACGGTTCGACACATTGGAATATCCCTTACATCTTACAATCCATTTAATCTATTAATTTCTTTTATTGCGGTAAACGGTCTCTTGGTGCCGGCAGCTCTATTCGGTTTGCGACACGAAAAGAATGCTAAGATCCTGAAAATTGCACTCCTAATCACCATTTTTGGGTCGTTTTCATGGATATTATTTCCAAATGACGAATCATTAGTTGCTAACAGATGGATCATATTGACCGGGATTTTTCTTTCGATTTTCGCCGGCAACGGATTCATAATTCTTAGTAAAAGAATTGGTGTTCGGAAATCGAAAACAGCTTATCCTATCCTTTTAATCACAATAGCAATATTTGGTATTATTGGAATAAGTTATGTCGCCTCACCATATCGGAGCCCATTTATACTATATGAAATTGTGCGTGGCTATATTGGATCATTTGAACCGGTGAGTATGCAGTTTAATTCTTTAGACATAAAGGAGAATCCTATGCTATTATCAGCAATAGAGTGGATCAACAAAAATACCACACCAAATGCAGTTATAATCGGAGCAATCCACTTAAGGGGCTGGATGGAATTGGAACTTGAACAAGGTAGGACCTTCCATTTTTTCAATAGCAAGGAGAGCATATTGAATTTTTTGCGAAATACGAAATCCCAAAATAGTTATTTATTTTCGCTTAACGGAGAAAATCCTGTTCTGTCGGGCATAAAAGTTAAAAATGTCTATAAATCTGAACTCATAACGATATCAAGAATATATTCCCCGTAATGCAGGCGGGGTCAGATTATTGACATAATTCATACGACTTGAATGCGTAACACATTTTAACAGTAAAAAGCATCATACACCATAGGGATGCTTACAAGAGACTTCATACGAAAGGCTACTGGAAATTGGGTAAGAAGACGATGGCTCGATTTTCGAAATGGCCATAGTATCTATTTAATTTTTATAATGACTTTTGCTAACTTTATTACAATACAGTACAAGTTACTTATCGACAAGGCGCCGGTACTTGGTTCAATATTTCATAGTATATTGGGATTCGCTCTACTTTTTGTGGCAATCTATGTTCCCTTGGGCATAATTATCGGATATTGGCATCGAAAAAGCCAGTGGAGAGTGGAACAGGATGCTCTTTTTAAGGAAAATGAAATTGGAGCCACAATGTGGTTGTTTGTAATCGACTTGATTGATGGAAGGGTATCTGAGGAAGAAAAGTTGCAAATGAGAGAAATGCTCACTAAGATTACTCGACGTAGCATAAGAGCCGCCGCACTTAGGCCATCATCATCGACCATGAATGCATCATCACCTGAGAACGGAAAAACTCAAAAAACAAATGCCGTCGATGCAAAGGTAAATACTGAGAATATGTAATGTAGCACTTAGCCTGGAATATATGCTACGTATTCTTCATGTATTTGATCAAGCAGGTGTGGCATTTATTCTTGCGAAGTTCCAGCAACTACAAGGACACGAGTCAAAGGTACTAACCACTAAAACCTCAGATAAATATGGAATAAAGGACTTTTATAGAGATCAGATGTTATATGCAAATTCTGAAAAAGAGTTTCTTGAGGATTGCTTGATGTATGCCAATACTGCAGATATAATCCACATCCACAGCAGAATTGATGCATTATTATTCCTACGCAAGAAGCTTGGTAATTCAAAGAGGATTATCTTACACTACCATGGGACTGACATAAGAGGACTGAAGAAAATCAAACTGCCGCATCGATCTGGCATATCTGACCTGGCAATAAAGTCGATTCACAACTACAGGAAGATACGTGATAGGCTGTTGTTAAGACATAGATTTCATGAGAAGGCTCAAAATATGTCCAATGCAGTTATAGTTGCAACACCTGATCTCTTGTCACACGTAAAAGGTGCAGTATTTATTCCCAACCCAGTAGACACGGAGCATTTTACCCCAAATAATTCCAAGGATGGCCGGGATTTAGATAGAGTGGCTTTAACTATGGACACAGAAGCTACAGATTATAATTTGACCATGCAATATTGTAGAAAAAACAATGTTCGCCTAAATATTGACGTTCATGATAGAGCGAAACAGCCGATTATGTATCGGGATATGCCCGCATTCCTACAGAGGTATGCGATATACGTAGATATAAGATACGTTAATGGTGTGTTATTGCCTAATCTGAGTAAGACAGCATTGGAAGCCCTCGGGTGTGGGCTTAGAGTATTAAATTACAAATTGCAATATCACGACAATCTGCCATTTGAACACCAGCCGTTAAACGTTGTATCTCAAGTACAATCATTATATGGAACAGTATACCATTAATCTTGACTAGTGGAGTTACTTAGGCGACCTCAGATACTCATAGTTGAAGTATCAATACTTCTTGAGGACAAAAAGTTGCTTGGAAGTCATTTCCTTCAGCTATGACTTTCATTAACTAGCGATAAGTGCTGTCCATAGCGTTAACATATGAATTAAAAGAATGAGATTGTTAAGAAATATAAGATTTGAAAATATTACACCTGTCTCATGAAGGTCTACCAGATTGGCGGGTCGAAAAATCAGCAATTACGGCTACAAGACATGGTCATCAGGTCATTTTCTGTGGGAAAGGATCAAATTATAAAACGACACTTTTCCAAAAAATCTATCAAATCAATTGGAATGCAAAAGCAAGGTTCGGAGTTCCCCTATACTGGAAATCGGTAAAGCGACAACTAGCTAAAGTCTTAGATGAGACAAGACCAGATATTGTTCATGCACACAATATTTTTTCAGCGAGAATGATTTCGGAATTTAAACTCCCCTTTGTCTACGACGATCATGAATTCTGGTCCGCATCTTCAAGACTACTTAATGAAATGAAGCCGAAGTCAGATGTTGTTACGAAATCCAAGACATTGGGTCACAATTTCCTCGAACTGGCTACTGGTACTCGAAAAAAAATTGTGAATCGCTATGCCATAAAATTATGGGCCAGATGGGAAAAAGAAATCGTTTGTTCAGCGCCAACTATCACAGTTTCTGATGCTAGTTCTAACGAGATGCGAAAATTAGGCTCGAGCAAACTGTTTGTTGTACCGAACTTTCCTCTGTCATCTGAAACAAGTAATATTGAAGGTCCACGATATCATCAATTTTTATCATCGGTGTATGCAGGCAGCGATGGTCTCAATATAGATAGATATCCTCATCGAAATATGACCGGCTTTACGGACGTTTTTGAAACCAATGGAATAGGAACACTTACAGTATTAGGATGGAAAAATAATTCAACGGATAGAGTAAAGTACAAAGGATACTTATCGAGACAAGAGATGTTTAATGAAATGTCCAATCATTCGATAGGTCTGCTCCCATGGAGGAAACATTGGGCTCACTTCTTTACTAATCCCAATAAACCATATGAATATGCTCATGCAGGACTGTTTGTCATGTGTTCTTCCTCTGTTCAGCCCGTCATTAGAACACTTCAAGATCATTGCTCTGTATTCGACGACTATGATGAGATGGTTTCTCAACTATTATATTTCAAGAATCACTTGGATTTGCTCTATAAGAAAAGACAAGAGTCATATAGATTTGCTAAGGCTAATATAATCTGGGAGAAGCATGAAAATAACATACTACAAGCATACCAACTTTCTTAGCGCTTGTTTTGTGGCTCATTAATCCAGAATTACACAAATTATAGTTTGAAATTAGATCATCTCTTCATAGAATCGAAATAAATCATTCCAACACTAACTATTGATTTCGATTTTGAAGGTGTCTATAATTTAGACTTGTCAAATTGAACATCTATTAAGCAAGCCCTGAATTAACACAATTCGAATTTGAATCCCAGGAGAGGTGTATACCATCATGATTTATCAGAATGGAAGAAAGAACTTTAAAATTGATGTTATTCGCTGGTTCTATAACTAATTGGGCAGTTATTTCGCAATTGTTACTTCGAGGAATTCAGAAAATGGGATCAAGTCAGCACTCCTCTCGCTAAAGAATCAAGCATTAGGCCCCGAATACGTCATAGTAATCGACGATGGCTCTAAAGACAGTACACCAGAAATTCTTAAGGAATTGCAACAAAGCTGGCGTGAGCTATTCATAATAACTAACCCCGATATGGGTTATGATATCAGTAGGGTGGTGAAAAACTGGAACGCGGCGTTAGAACTCGTGAGAAATAGAAATATGGTGAGAACAGATTATCATCTTATTGCCACAGATGATACCGAGTACGCTCCGGATTATGCTTTTAAGCTGATTTCTTATTTAGATTCTAATCCGGAGGTCGCCATAGCATCGGGCAACTATACAAATCATAAACCAGAAATGCCACATGGCGCCGGTAGATATGTACGAAATACTGTATTTGAAAAGACAAGGTGGAAAGGAAGCTATCCTGAGCAAATGGGCTACGAGTCAGCTATTTTGTACGAAGTGGAATTTCTTGGTTACAAATATTCTGTAATCGAAGAGGCGAGATTTCGACATCTCAGACCTCTAGGTTTAAATCATCGCTTTTACGAGTTCGGAGCTAGTATGCATACGCTTGGATATCATCCGATGTATGCATTGGGAAGATTTGCTAAGTATTTTTTAACCGGCACGGTCACAGGGCGACTTGGATCATTATACATGATCTATTATTACCTGACATATAGGGCAGAAATCCAAGGTTATAGCCGTCTTTATGATACGCAACTCAGACAGTATGTAAGAAAGAAACAGAGCGATAGGATAAAAAGAATACTCAATATGAGAATACTCAAGAAGTAGCTAAGATCGTGACTATAGCCAAGGCAGGGTGATAAATTATTTAGTATAGGTTGGAAGGTCACTAGATTTTTATATCTTATATTTTGCTCTGTTCAGCTAATATGTGTGAACTCAATCCTAAAGATTACTGGGAAAATAGATTAAAGGAAAATTTTGGATTGCACGGCACCGGCTTCCAGGGTCTTGGAAAGCGGTACAATGAATGTATGTACAAGGTTAGGAGACGAGTCTTCATTCATAGAATGAGCAAATTAGATATAGACTTTGCAAATGCAAATGTGTTAGATATCGGTTCAGGTACTGGGTTTTATGTAGGCCTGTGGAAGGATCTCGGCACGATTAGTATAACTGGTACTGACATAACAACAGTAGCAGTTGATAATTTGAGATCAATGTATCCCTCCAACGAATTCTTCCAAGTAGACATTGGGGATGAAGAGGCCTACAAGAAACTTGGTAAAAAATTTGACATTATTTCAGCATTCGACGTATTATTTCATATCGTAGATGATACTCGATATGAGAACGCCATAAGGAATATATTCTCTTTATTGAAGCCCGGTGGATTCTTTATTTTTTCCGATAATTTTTTACATCATGATTCTATAAGGTCAGCTCGACAAGTTAGCAGATCACTGAATGTTATTCAAAAAGTGTTACGCGAAAATCATTTTGAGGTAATACTACGCCGTCCCATGTTTGTATTAATGAACGCGCCGATTGATACGAATAGATCTGTTTTGAGGACTATCTGGCATACCATCACCTCAGCAGTCCAATATAGCGAAAGTATGGCATTCATTGTATGTACTATACTATATCCGATTGAACTGTTGTTGATATCGATTATCAAGGAGAGCCCTTCTACAGAGATGATGATTTGTCGATCTGCAAATTTACGGACGTCAAATTGAGATAGATTTTTATTAACACTGGTAATAATAATACTTAATAGGTCTCAATGTAGATTGAATCATTCGAAAGAGGGACATTAAGAGATCTAAATATTATGCGGATCGTATACACTGTCTGATAAAGGATTAGCGATCAACTGGGTTGTCATTTGCTAGGGACTGGTTCGACTTTCTCAGTAGAACCGTTGGCCAAGTATCCGATGTCTTCCTTAATGTATTTGACTGCGTTTGAGAATACGCTGATTATTATTGGTTGTTGAGAAAAAATTAGTAAGTGGAGTCAAACTGAGATTTGGGGGCGCAAATTGGTCGTTTAATATGTAGCATTATCCTATTTGAGTTACTTCCATTCCCAGCCCTTTATTGTACTGATACCATTCGGATTACCTTGATCTTTAAACATTACCACTGTGTTGCTCAAAGAGGAAAGGTCTCCTGTGGCGTTTGAGTTAAAGATAGCTGCGCCTGTTCCCTGCATTACCTGATTTCCAGTTACTTGCGAAGGCCGAGTAGATGGATTATAGTGAGCAATCTCTCTAAAATTAAACGTTGCATTCCCAGCTTTTCCAGCAGTAGTTTTGATAAGGCCGCCACCAACTATATCAGCAATTCCCTTCGACAAAGGTATAATAATTGCCCTGCCTTCAGGCTGAACAAAGTTTGTACCATTTACTGTACCTTTACCTATGAATATTACTCCAATTGCATGTAGTCCAGTGTTCAAGACCAGAGGTTGTTGTCTAATGGTTTTCACATATTCTATATAGAACGGATTTCCCAAAACGATGGCTTTGTTCGTTGTTGTCGTTTGGACATCATTAGAAGATGTGGGTGTAATTTTCAATGCTTCTTTTTGAAGAGCATCCATAGTATTCGACGTTGTGTTATTCGTGCTAGTCGCGTTGCTTGCATTAGTTATATTCGAGGACGCTGCATATAATTCAGTAATAAAGTTGGACTGGAAAGATACCAATCCTACCGCAAACACATTTGCTATCAAAAAAACTATTACAGCCGCTACTTTTGATTCCATGTTGACTTACTTTACTCGACATCCATTACTTAAGGATTGCCAAGTTTGTGGAATAGATTGCACCTGATAACAAGGCGAAATAGTTCTCAATCTATACTGCAACTACTAAATTCCTAGCCTACCTAAAAAC
>Ga0173483_10000132_pt1 | contig 18008 bp, 13 predicted proteins | sample NitcycUS178409R2_FD_122621 | JGI IMG/M metagenome (GOLD analysis project Ga0173483, IMG submission 122621) | Soil microbial communities from Arlington Agricultural Research Station in Wisconsin, USA - Nitrogen cycling UWRJ-S178-409R-2 (version... | ecosystem: Environmental > Terrestrial > Soil...
ATGGAGATCCACCTGCACCTGTCCGCGGCGTACGCGCTGGAGGCTTGGGTCGAGCATTTCGATTGGCTCGAGCCGCTGTTCAACGAGCGGCTGCGCATCGCCGGTGGTCGGATGCACGTGCCGGCTCGGCCTGGCCTTGGGTTCTCGCTCAGCGACCAGGCGCGAGCGCTGACCGTCGATACCACCACCATTGGGGTCCGCCAGTCAGGTAGTGCATCCTGCTAGGCATCTCCGGCGGCCAGTTCCCTTACTTCCGCTTCGCTTAGTCGACCGTCGCAAATCGTCACCATAAAACGCCGCTGGAGCTCGGTATCGGGAGCGAGGATCGCGGGACGGTCCCAGGCCAGCGCCGAACCAATGCCTGGGTAGTCGCGCACTCGTACGAACCAGGGCTCCCCGGCCGCGGCAGCGTCTGGCGCGGCAATGACGATGGTGGCGGGCCCGCTGATCCCTGGTCCTGCGGCGAAGTCGGCAGACCACGCCAGCCAGGGCGCCACACTGCCGTGCACCTCGTCCTCTCCCCGCGCGTCAGCGGTAGATACCTCGACGTTGTCACAAGCAGGAAACCGCCAGAAGAAACCGCCATAGCCGGCACGGACGCGGCCCTTGCTGCCAGGGGAGTTGAGCTCCGTGCCGGTGTCGGAGTGCAGCCGCGACTCGAAGATCAATCTCCAGCTGTGCTCGTCGATGGCGGTCCAGCCGACCGACCGTTGCTCGCGCAGTACGACGGATCCGTCGCGGGCAACCCACGCCAGCTCCTGGGTGAACGCGTCCTCCCCCAGCTCCGGCGACTCGCCGATGATCACGCCATGGTTGTCGAGCAGCACGTACCCCCGTCCGTCGATGTACGTGCCACCACCCCAGAAGCTGCTGCCATTCACATCAGGTATCGCCATGCCGACACCGTTGTGCCAGTCGTGATCGGCCGTATGGTGCGCTGACACCACGACGCCAGCACAAGTGCGCACCGGATGCAGATACGGCCGCGGACTCGAGGTCGATATGGTGCCGCGCCCGTCGCGGTACACCGCGACCTCGGTCTGCGAGAGTCGAGCCCGTACGAGAAGTGTGTCCCGTTCCCGGTGCGCCCAGGGCACCTTGAGTTCGGCGAAAGTCTGCCCGGTGGATGCGGCCTGCTCTAGCCAGTGGTCGATGTTCGCGACCATCGCGCGCCGGTCCTGTCCTTCCCCGTCCCATTGAATTCCACCGGGGTGGATCCGTACCGGCTCATCAGCCTCCGCTACTGCGGCCAGTACTCGCATGAACGCCCCGGTACTGACAAGTGGCACCAGGAGCGGCGCTCCGTCACGGCGGTGCGCCAGGAGATTCTCGAGCAAGTCCACGCGGGGCGTGACCTCCGTCCGACCCTGAGCGGCTGTGTCGACCTCCACCCGGTCCGCGGTATAGGCGAAGGTGGCGCGGCCCTGTTCTCCTTCGACATACAGCAGCGGCTCATGTTGGACCGGCGCACACAAAGTCAAGGCGCAGATCACCTGCGTGCCGTGAGCAGTTTGGATCCGGACCACCGAGGTGTCATGGCTGTCGATGGCATTGGCCCGATAGAGATCGGTCTCCACCGTCTCGACGTCATCCAGCTGGCGGCAGCCCCCAATGGCGAGCGCGGTGACCACCGCATGCGCCAGCGCGTTCGTCACGACGCCGTCGACAACGGCTCGGCCACCTAGGCTGCGGCGGCCAGCCCATGGCGAACGGGTCCAGTACCCAACCGTGCGCGACCACGCTCCGACGGCGCTTACCTTGATCAGCGACCCGATGCCAAAGGCGTCCTCGGTGAGCATCCGGACTGCATGTGACCCGAAGCTCTGGAAACCGACCTGGATCACTCGCCCGGTCTCCTGCTCGGTCCGCAGCAGAGACTCAAAGTCCTCCAGGGAAGCCACGGGCGGCTTCTCCAGATAGACGTCCGCACCCGCAGTAAGGGCGATTGTGGCCAATTCGAAGTGCGCACCGAGCGGCGCGGCGATGATTACGACGTCAACTGGGCCGACTGCAGACAGTGCCTCGGCCAGATCGGCATACAGATCCACGCCATAGATGATGGGTGGGTCGAGGACGACTCCAGGATCGACGGCCGCGACCAGCTCGACCAGGCCCTGGTCCGTAAGCCGAGCGATCCGCTCGGCGTGGACCTGTCCGAACCCACGTACGCCGACCAGGATGAGACGGGCCGGAGGATTTGAGGAGCCAGATGCTGCAGCGGAAAGGTTCATCCCTGTCCCCGCCCCTTCCACGCCATGATCGTGCAAATAGCCGTGCGAAGCCTAGAAAACGCTTTCACAAACCGTACCGGATCCGTCAGGCGCTCACTACGATCGTCGGGACGCGTAGCAGACCGGAGCGCACTGACTCCATGGCACGGTCCAGATCCTGCATTCGGAATCTCCGCCCATAACGGGCCTCACTTTCCTCCGCTAACCGCATGATGTGCTCATCAGCGGCGAGGGCATTCGCCGCCGTGTTGTACACGATGACCGCGATCTCGTTCGGGCCGCTGCGCAGCGCGCCGGTGATCTCCACTCGGTACGGCGGCGCCCACGCCAGGCCACAGTCGATGCCGTTCACGCGAACTTGGGCCACCTCGCCTACCGGGCCACGTACCGCCACCCGATAGGAGCGGCCAACCAGGCCGCGCTCTGTAGCGCCGCCGTCGAGAACTTCAGGATCGCCGAAGTCGATTGACACTCGGCCGTCGACGGTGTCCAGATCGATGCTCGTCGTATACGTCGCCGCTCCGGAATAGTTCTGCCGGCCGGGTTCGTCCTCCCAGATGTGCGGCAGGTCGACAGGCTGTGCCGGCTCATCGCCGTACGCCACCTGCCAAGGACCACTCAGCAGCACCGAGTTGTCAGAATCTGAGCACCATATTTGGTACTCAGATTCTGACAACTCGGATTCGCTGAGAACGATCACGGTCGCCTCGTACGGGTGCAGCGTGAGCTCGATCACCTCGCTCATCGCTCCTGCTCTGAGCACCCGCCCGGACAGTGCATCCCACTGCTCATAAGTCCTCGCGCTCGTCCGCGGGGCAACGCTGAACGTCCGAGTCAGCGGTCCTGTGTTGATCACCACATAGATCTTGGTGTCCTCCAAGCGTCGGTGGACGAAGCCGATATCCGGCGTGGGCGGCAAGATCCCCAGATCGGGGCTCACGGCCGCAACAAGGGCATCGCCCAGCCCGTCAGCATTAACGGCAACAGCATCAGGCACAGTGACTGTCGAGTCGATCATGATCACCGACCCACCGGTAGCGATCACCTTCTCGAGCCAGGCCGCGGTCGCGTCCGTGATCATGGTCGTGACCGGGACAACAACCGCCCGATACCGGTCCGGCGGCGTGACCGTCAGGGCCTCGTCGTCGATCAGGTCGTAGTCCAGCCCAACCGCCCGGATCGCCGCCGGGATCGTCCTCGGAATCCGCCGAGTTGCCTCCCGCCAGGGATCAAGCGAACCGCCCTGCGCCGCACCCATGATCACGAACAGGTCCTGGTTCGGTACATACAGCGCGATGTCTGACACCGACTCACCCTGCTGCAGCAACCAGCACAACCTGCCCAGGTACCCCGTCAGCTCTGACATCGCCGGCCACCACGGGTTGCGATCATCGAGGGCACCGGCGGCGTAAAAGAACCAGCCCAAACTGGACGCGTCGGCCGGCGAGTAGGGCCAGCCATGCCCGACGAGCTGGTTGACGCCATTGAGCAAGTGCTCGTGTGCCTCGCCTTTCAGGTCGAGTGGGGTAGCGCGGAAGGAGGGCGAATGCACCCAGGTCCAAACCTCGGCTGAGACCACTGTGCGTCCGTAAAGGTGCGCGGCCGAGGATGCCCAGCGGGTCTGGGTGATCTCTCGCCAGCCCCATCCCTCGCCCTCGAACTGGTCCGCGAACCGGTAGCTACTGACGGTGGCGGGCGGCGTTCCATAGCTTTGGATCCGGAAGGGCACGCCCCGCCCGGCCGCCCAGCGTTGGCACACCGCAACGAAGTTGTCCTCATACAGCTCAGCCAGCGTGTGGTGATAGTCGGCGCGAAGTTGTCCCGCCTCGGCCTCATCGACCGTGAGCCGATATAGGACAGGAAGCATGTCATAGCCCCGGCGCCGGGCAAACTCCGCCGGCAACGTACGCGTCCAGTCGGAGCCGTACACCTCGAGGCTGTCACAGAAGACCGAGCCGACCAGGTCGGCCGGGACAGCGTCAAGCATTGGGTCGCCGACTACTCGCAGGTGCGCCTCGGTGGCGGCCGTGGAGTAGTGGTCCAACACTGGACCTTCGGCTCCGACCGCGGCACGCTTAACGTTCTGCCCAGTGAGTCGGGCGTACGCCAGCAGCACAACCCGGGGACCGGTCCCGGGATTGATCATGATCCGACCGTCATCGATGCGCAGCCTTTGATAGGAAGCCGGCGGCTCCTGGAGCGAGCCGGCACCCAGGTACGCGGTGATCAGCTCATCACCTGGCCAGGATGAGACCACGGGAACCTCTAGTGGTCCCGGCCCGATCTCGCGTCGCTCCCAGTGCAGCTGCCGGGCAGCCAGCTCCGTCGAGATGTGCGGGCCGCCAAATGACCAGCCGCTGCCCAGTGTCAGGTCGAAGCTGAGCCCGAGCTCGCGTGCTCGTTCGGCGGCGAAGCGAAGGTCGGCCAGAAAGGCATCCGAACCAAACTCCGTGGTAGCCGTCGCCAGTGGGTAGACGTACGCCACCTCGACTCCGCCGATTCCGGAGTCGGCCATCCTGGTGAGCTCGCGGTTCAGCTCCTGTCGGCTCACCGACGGCCCGAACCACCACCAGCGCATGCGAGGTGCCGTACGCGTCGGCGGGTCGGCAAATCCGGAGCGGAGATCGTCGATTTCTATTGCCTTAGACCTTTCCTCAGACCCACTACTCGGTAGACCCACTACGCGGTGAGAAAGCGCTTTCAGATAGCCTATCGTCATGACCGCCCGACCTGATGAGCTGGACCCGTCCGCCGCCACTTTGCTCAACGATGGCGCCTATCCCGACTCACAGGTCAGCTACCGAGGCGCCACCTATTGGCTGGAACGATCAGCCGACGGTGCCAAACGGCTCGTGGCCCTGGCCGATGATGAGTCTGCGTTCCGCGGGTTCGCGGGAAGTACGGAGGGGACCAATGGCCAAGTTCGGCTCGTCGCAAAGACGACGCCCGACAATGCCGAGGCGCTCCGGTCGGCACTACCCTGGCTGACACCGTCCCGTTTCGGACTGCACACTTCGGTCGGCTTCGGCGACCGGCTCGGACTGGCGACACCCGGACATGTGCGGGCACTGAAGACGGTCGGCGGGCCAATCAACCCCGTCTTCGCCCAGCAGTCCATCCGCGAAATGGGCCGCTGCCATCGGACTCCGCGCAATGTGCTGGACGACGCCACTTGGGGAGCCTTCCAGGCCGGCTGGACCAAGCCAGTCGGCGGTGACGCCGATCATCTTGAGCAGCTCGAGGACATCGACGACACGGTCGCCGCCGGCTTCGTGTTCTACACCCTGGATCCCAAGGCGGAAGTCGATCCCGAGGCTGAACACGCCGACGCTGCGGTGATCCAGCAGAAAGTAGAAGCGCTCGACTGGGCCAGTCTGGACTCTGACCTCGCGACATTTACGAAGTCCTACGTCGGGCATCGCATCGACCTTGAGCACGAGGCGATCGAGCTAGACGAGGAATCGGTCGTTCGGGCCATGGCGAAGTACGGCCCCTCTCTTGCGCACGCCATGGCCATGTACCGGCTACTGATGGAGAAGGGCATCGACTGCGAGGTGGAGTTTGCCGTCGATGAGACCGACTATCCGACCAAGCCGGCCGAACACGTCGTGGTGGTCAGCGAGCTGCAGCGCCTCGGGATGGACTTCATCTCCTTCGCCCCGCGTTTCGTCGGCCGGTTCGAGAAGGGCGTGGAGTACATCGGCAATCTTGGCGAGTTGCAGCGCGACTTCGAGATTCACGCCGAGCTTGCTCGAGCGCTCGGCCCGTACAAGTTGTCACTGCACTCCGGCTCCGACAAATACTCCACCTATCCCCTGATTGCAGAGGCAACCCAAGGTGTAGTGCATCTGAAGACGGCGGGCACCAGCTGGGCAGAGGCGCTGCGCGTGATCGCGCACAACGATCCTGATCTCATGCGAGAGGTCCTTGCGCTCGCCCTTGACAGCTTCGAAGCCAACCGCAAGAGCTACCACCTCTCCTGCGATCCGACGAAAATCCCCACAGATCCGACCGATGATCAAGTCGCTCAATTGATGGACCGCGTCGACTCACGACAGGTATTGCACGTCGGCTACGGGGCGATCTTGGAGGAGTTTGGCCCGCGGCTGTACCAGGTCTGGAATGACAACGAGGAGGAGCACTACCGCGTCCTCGCCGATCACTTCATAAAGCACCTGACGCCGTTCGCCCCGTACGCGCGTTAGGGGCGTGCGTAGGAGGCCTTGGGCAGGTTGTACGTCAGATCGATGGCCGTCTCCACTGCCTCTTCTAGGCTGAGCCGATGCTCCAGCACCAGACGCGCGAGATAGCCGGCATCGACGCGGCGGAAGAGATCGTGGCGTGCGGGTATTGACGCGAACGCCCGGGTGTCGTCTACAAAGCCGGAGGTGTTGTAGAAGCCGGCGGTCTCGACGGCGTATTCGCGGAACCGGCGCATGCCCTCCGGCGAATCCAGGAACCACCATGGCGCGCCCAGTCGCACGGAGGGGTACGTGCCGGCGATGGGCGCCAGTTCGCGGCTATAGACAGTCTCGTCGACGGTGAACAGGATGACGCGAAACCGGGGATCGGTGCCGAACCGGTCCAGCATCGGTCGCAGGGCACGGGTGAACTCAGTCTGAATGGGAATGTCGTAGCCCTTGTCCAGACCGTACGTCTCCCAGATTGCGGTGTTGTGGTTCCGCAGTACGCCTGGGTGAATCTGCATCACCAGGCCGTCCTCGCAGGACATCTCAGCCATCCGGTACAGCATGTTCGCCGCAAACGCGTCAACTTCAGCCGGACTCGGCTCCGCCCCACTCAGGACGCGGGCGTATAGCTCGCGAGCGGCATCCACCTCCATCGGGGTGGTGTCGGCAAGCAAGTGTCCGTGATCGGTGGCGCGGGCGCCTGCTTCGACAAAGGCTGCTCGGCGCGTACGCAGTGCCTCGAGAAAGCCGTCGTACGTCGCGGTGTCAGTCCCCGAGACCTCAGCCAGCTCAGCAACGTCGGCTCGCCAGTTCGGTCGATCAAGGTAGGCCACGGCGTCGGGCCGGAAGGTCGGAAGGACGCGCTCGCCGAGACCGTCGGCTGCCAGCTTGGCATGGTGCCGGAGGTCAGACGTAGCCGAGTCCGTCGTGGAAATGACCTCGATATTGAAGCGGTCGAGTAGCGCGCGTGGACGGAACCCGGCGTCGGCCACGGAAGCGGCGATCTGGTCATAGATCGCGTCGGCGGTCTCGGCGCTCGGGACTTGATCGACTCCGAAGACCTCGACGAGCTCATGTTCCAACCAATAGCGCGACGGCGTACCGCGGAAGAGCTTCCAGTTTTCGCAGAAGGTACGCCAGATCTTCCTAGAGTCGGTCTCGACCGGACCCCCATCGAGCCGCGGCACACCAAGCCGAGCAGGCTCGATGCCCTGCGACGCCAGCATGCGGAACACGTAGTGATCGGGAACGATCAAGAGCTGCGCAGGGTCGGCGAACGGGACGTCGTCGGCCAACACCTCCGGCTCCACGTGCCCGTGCATACAGATCAGAGGCAGATCCTTGGTATCGCCATATATTTCCCAAGCGATGCTCCGCTGCTCTGCCGGGAATGGGAGCGCCCGGTGAGGGTCGAGCTGGAGTGTGCTCATCGGGACAGATCCACACCAAGGTCAAGATCAGTGATCTTGACCGGCAGGCCGGTGCGCAATGACTCGTTGCCTGCCATGCCTACTGCGATTGCGCGGATCCCACCTAGCCAATCGGCTGGTCGTTCCAACCAGTCATCGCCCGGGCCACGGAAGATGTCGGCGAGCAACAACGCGTCCCCTCCGCCATGAGCTCCGGCGCCTTCTTCGATCTTGACGTCCTGTGCCGACTCCCAGTGACGCTGCAAGGTAAGGCGCTCACCGTCGGTCCGTGATGAGGACTCCGGGACGGCGCTCGGGTCGATCACCACCTTGCCATCCGCGTCAACGAGCACCGCCGCCCGTTCGACCACCTCGAGCTCCGCGCGACCCTCGTCGCCGTTGACCGCGATCCGATATCCCTCCCAAGGCGAATGGGCATTGAGGGCATAGCTGAGACTGGCGCCCCGCACATAGTCGACGATCACTGCAAGGTTGTCTTCGGTAGTCACACCTGGTCCGAACACATCCTGGTCACGGCGGTAGCCGTCGTAGGACTCATTGTCCAGATAAAGCGCCTTGAGCCGAGGGTCTTGATTCAGATCCAGCTCCCAGGGGTCATGATCACCTTCATGGGTGCCCCTCTCGGCCCGCGACGACATCCCCCGTGCTGCCGCGTTTTCCGCTCCATAGAAGCGCACACTGCCGCGGGCGTACACCTGCTCGGGAGAGTCACTGAGCCACCAGTTCACAAGATCGAAGTGGTGCGATGCCTTGTGAATCAGCAGGCCACCGGAGTTGGCCTTATCCCGATGCCACCGGCGGAAGTAGTCGGCGCCGTGTGCGGTGTCGAGCACCCATTCGAAGGTGACCGACAACGGCGTGCCGATTGAGCCGTTCTTGATCAACTCCTTCAGAGCGGAGTTACGCGGCGAATAGCGATAGTTGTGCGTTACCACGACTTCCCGACCGGTACGTTTGACCGCCTCGGCGATCTGCCGGGTGCTTTCCGGATTGATCGTCAACGGCTTTTCGACTACCACGTCCACCCCGGCATGCAGTGATCGCACGATCAGTTCGGCATGGGTGTAGTCGGGCGAGGTAATGATCACCCGGTCCGCGCTGGTCTCGCTGATAATCCGCTCCAACGCATCGGGATCGCCGGTGACGACGCCGTTGATGTCGAGACCTGCTTGGGATAACCAGTTCAGATGGACCGCCAACCGGCCCGGATTCGGCTCAATGAGACCGACCAGTTCGGCCTCGTCCCGGTGGTCGCCGGCCATGGCGTCCAGGTACATCTGAACCCGATGGCCGGTTCCCACCACTACATAGCGTCGTTTTGAGGTCACGAGACGCTTACCCTTTCGCAGCTCACTTTCCGCCGGTGGTGGCTATGCCCTTGACCAAGAACCGCTGGCCGAACAAGAACACCAGGAACAGCGGGATCAAGGTGACGACTGACATGGCGAACATGGCGCCCCAGTTGCTCCCAGCCGTTGCGTCCAGGAACGAGCGCAGCGCGACTGGAACCGTATAGGCGATCGGATCGGTCAGGTAGATCAGCGGAGTGAAGAAATCGCTCCAGGTCCAGATGAAGGTGAAGATCGCGGTCGTGGCGATCGCTGGGCCCATCAGCGGAAGCATCAGCCTGGTGAAGATCCTCCAGTGGCCGCAACCGTCGATCACAGCAGCCTCGTCCAGCTCCTTGGGAATGCCTCGGATGAACTGGACCATCAAGAACACGAAGAACGCATCGGTGGCCAGGAACTTAGGCAAGATCAGCGGAACGAACGTGTTCACGAAGCCCAGCGCGTTGAAGAGGATGTACTGCGGCACGACGACCACGTGGAAGGGCAGCATGAGCGTCAACAGCATGATCGCGAACCACAACCCCCTGAGTCGGAACTTCAGCCGAGCAAACGCGTACGCGGCCAGCGTGCAGGCAAACAGATTGCCGGCAATAGCGCCGACCACCACGATGAAGGAGTTGATGATGTATTGGCCGAAGGGATAGGACAGCGAATACCAACCCTTGGTGTAGTTCTCCACGTACACGTCGTTCAGCCAAAGGCCCGGAGTACGGAAAATGACCTCGGTCGGCCGCAAAGAGCTGGCCACTAGCCAAAGCAGCGGATAGATCATGATCACGCTGGCGGCGATCAGCAGTACATGCTTGATCACCGACCGCGTCCGGTCCCGCCATGTGGGAGCATGATGGATCGCCTCCTGGGGAGCCGGTCCGGTCAGTGGCGTCGTTGTGTCAATGGGGGTTGTCGCCCCGCCCTGCGTTTGAAGATCAGTCACCGTAAAACACCCAATGCTTTGAGAAGTAGAAGTTGATAGCGGTGAAAGCCCCGATGATCACTACCAGCAGCCAGGCCATCGCGGAGGCGTAGCCCATCTGGAACTGAACGAACCCGCGCTGGTACAAATACAGCGTGTAGAACAGGGTCGAGTCCGCAGGACCGCCGGTGCCGTTCGAGACCACGAAGGCCTGCGTGAACGCCTGGAAGGCGTTGATGATCTGCAGGACCAAGTTGAAGAAGATGATCGGAGACAGCAGCGGCAAAGTGATTCTCCTGAATTGGGCCCATCGGCTTGCCCCGTCGACTGACGCCGCCTCGTAATACATTCCGGGGATCTGTCGGAGACCGGCCAAGAAGATCACCATTGGTGATCCAAACGTCCAGATGTGCAGCAAGATGATGGTCCACAACGCATATTGGGGGTCGCCGATCCAGCTATTAGTGGCTGGGATACCGAATTTCCTGAGCACTTGGTTGACCAAGCCGTCCACTTCGAACATCTGCCGCCAGAGCACAGCAATGGCAACCGAGCTGCCCAACATCGACGGCAGGTAGAAGACCGACCGATAGAACGGCAGCCCCTTCATACCCTCGTTCAGGAGCATTGCGATACCCAGGGCAGCGATGAGTTGCAGCGGAACGCCGACGATCACGTAGGTGAACGTCACCGCGAGCGACTTGTGCAGACGCGGGTCGCTGAGCATCCGGACGTAGTTGTCCAGACCGACCCAACTCGGCGCCTGGATCAGGCTGTAGTTAGTGAACGACAGGTACAACGAGGCAATCATCGGCCCGCCGATGATCAGCACGAGTCCGATCAGCCAGGGCAGCAGAAATAGATAGCCGGCCTTGTTGTCCCGACCTGCCTCCTTAGCCCGGAGCCGCTTCTCTTCTGGCGTCTTGGCCTTTGTGCGATGGATCGTCGAGAGTTCAGAGATGGCGCTCATGGCATTACACCTGAAGGTTTGACTTCAGCTCGTCCACGAACTTCTGCGCGCCATCAGCCGAGCTCGTCTTCCCGAAGAGGACATCAATCCCGTGACGAAACAAGACAGTGGCAATTGTGCCGCCGCCGGGGGGTGGAGCGATCGGAGTTTGGCCCACCTCGGGTTTGATGTCGGAGATGTATTTCGCAACTGTCTGTTGCGCAGGAGAGAGCTTGGGCTTGACCTCAGCCAGTATCTCGGCGTTCGGCGGGATGCCCCGCTCAGCCAGATCAATGTTGGCGGCGTCCGGGGAGTTCGCAAACCAGTTGATCCAGGCGACTGCCGCATCTGGATTCTTGGTCTTGCTTGACGCGGACCACAGCATGCTTGCCTTGTACCAGGTTTTGCGTTCGGTTGCCTTGCCCGCCAGGCTCGGGCCCCGCAGCATCTTTAGCTGTTGCCCGGCGGCAGCGCTGACCGCTTCCAGCTGGTTGGAGTTGTAGTACTGCATGGCAGCTGTCCCGACCACGATCGCACTCTGGTCTAACACCTTCGGTTGCTCCTCGCTGACCTGCTCGGGCGTACCAAAGGCCTTGGCCTTCTGGCCCTTGAGCAGGTAGTCGTACCAGGCCTGAGCTTCGGCGACATCAAACCCAAGGCCCTTGTCGGTAAAGAGTTCCTTGCCGTGCTGGCGCACGAACGTGCCGAACAATGCGTCCGATTGCAACAGCGACGCCACGCCGAAGGACACTCCCGCCTTGGAGGCGACCTCGGCACCAACGTCGATCAGCTGGTCCCACGTCCAGGTTTTATCGTCGGGCAGGTCCATCTTGGCCTTCTCGAAAACCTTGGCGTTGCCAAAGATGAGCGCGCTGTTGATGCCGGCATTGACCCCCACCAGCTTGCCGTTGATCTTGCCTGAATCGACGGTGCCCTCAACGAACTTGGACACATCGACGCCGGACAGATCTAGCAGAGCGCCGCGAGTGCCGTACTCGGAGATGTAGTTCATATCCATCTGAATGATGTCTGGAGCGTTGCCGCCGGCTGTCTGAGTGGCCAGCTTGTCCCAGTAAGTGTTGAACTCACCCGGCTGGCCCGCGATCTTGATGTTTGGGTTGGCCTTCATGAATGCGTCGATCTCTGCCTGGGTGTTCTTGTTGCGCGTCGGGTTGCCCCAGAAGGCGAGAGCGAGGTTAGTCCCGCCCCCTTGACCACCTCCTCCCTGAGAACCACCACCACTCGATCCAGGGGCGCAGGCCCCCAGCCCCATCGTGGTAGCCGCAGCGGCCAGTCCGCCCGCACCGATCAAGAACTGCCTTCGGTTCAACGCCATCGTTTCTCCCTTTCCCTTTTCCTTGCTGTGTACGATATCCATACCGTACGAAAGCGTTTTCGTGACTGAGCGTAAGCGGTTTCGCTAGGGGCTGTCAATGTTCGTGTTGAGAATGAGACCTGGAAATTTCGGTGACGCCGCTGACGAACGCGTCACTTCCGCTATACCCGGGCGGTTGATTCGCGAACCACCAGCCGAGCCGGGACAATCCTCCGCCGAGGCTTGGCTGCGGACGGCTTCCGCACCATACTCAACGCGGCTTGACCCATCTCAGCGAGGGGCAGCGCAACGGTGGTCAGAGCCGGCGCGAGTGATTGTGCAACCGCGATGTCATCCATGCCTATGACTGAAATATCATCGGGAACCCGGATTCGGCGGCGCCGAAACTCCTGCAGCACGCCGATCGCCACCACATCGCTGAGCGCAAGCACTGCGGTTGGACGCGGCTCCAGCTCATCGATCCGGCTGGCGCTCCGCACACCGCCCTCGAGACTGAACATGTCGTGCCACACGGTAGGCCGGATCTTGAGCGGCTCAAAGACTGAGCAGATACCGGAGAGACGGTCAGCGATCGTGGTGAACTTTTTCGGCCCAGCGGCAATGAGAATTTCGCGATGGCCAAGCTCGACCAGGTGTTGGGCCGCTGCAGCTCCGGCTGCCACGTTGTCGGGAAGCACCGCGTCGACTCCTAGATGGTGACGGCCGATGACAGCTACCCGACCACCACGCTGCTGATACGCCCGCAACACCTCCTTGGCGCGGCTCTCCTGAGCGGCATCGACGTAGCCGGAGCCGGCGATCACAATGGCGGCGACATTTTGGACGACCAGATTGTTGATCCGGCCGAGTTCCTGCTGTGGATCTCGACCGGAGTGCGAGACCTGCACCATAAGGTTCTCTGCCAGCGCTGACCGGATGACGCCACCAGCGATCTCGGTGAAGTAAGGATCGTCGATCTCGTGCACGATTAGGCCGATTACCGACGTTGTGCCGCCGGCCAAGGTACGCGCGTGAACATTGGCTACGTAACCGAGGTTCTGTGCGACATCACGAACCTTCTCAGCAAGCGCTGTGCCAACCCCGGCCTGGCCGTTAAGTGCCCGCGATGCAGTGGCCAGCGACACGCCCGCGGCGGCAGCCACATCGCTCAAGAGCACGGGCCCTGACGAAGCAGACCCTGACGAAGCAGACACTGGGCCTCCTCCGGGTTGTGCTTTCTCCACTGCCGATCGTATAGTACCTAAAGCGATTGCGAAAGCGCTTTCATGCGGATGAGACTAGCCGAGGAGATGACGTGGCAGAGCGCACTATTCGAGTGATCATGAACGGCGTAACCGGTCGCATGGGCTATCGCCAACATCTGGTCCGTTCCGTGCTAGCGATCCGAGACGACGGTGGCGTCAGTGTAGCCGATGGCGATCGGATCACAGTCGAGCCGATCTTGGTTGGCCGCAACGCTGAGAAGCTGGCCGGGCTAGCCGCCGATCACGGTGTGGCCGACTTCACGACGAATCTGGACGAGGCCCTCAGCGACGACTCAGCCTCGATCTACTTCGACGCGCAGGTCACCTCAGAGCGCAAGAAGTCGATCTTGAAAGCGATCGGGGCCGGCAAACACATCTACACCGAAAAACCCATTGCGGAGTCTGTCGATGAGGGTATTGAACTGGTCACGGCGGCTCGGGAAGCAGACGTGATCAATGGCGTCGTCCACGACAAGCTCTACCTGCCGGGCCTCCTCAAGCTGAAGCGACTGATCGACGCCGGGTTTTTCGGACGCATTCTCTCGGTACGCGGAGAATTCGGCTACTGGGTTTTCGAGGGCGATCTGCTACCCGCCCAGCGGCCCAGCTGGAACTACCGAGCCGAGGACGGCGGCGGCATGGTGCTGGACATGTTTCCCCATTGGAACTACGTGCTGGAAAATCTGTTCGGACCGGTACAGGCAGTGACCGCGAAAGCGGTCACCCATATCCGGGAGCGCTGGGATGAGCAGGGCCGCAAATACGCGGCCACCGCCGACGATGCCGCGTACGCGATCTTCGAACTCGAGGATGACGTGATCGCCCAGATCAACTCATCGTGGGCCGTTCGCGTCGACCGCGGCGAGCTGGTCGAATTCCAGGTGGACGGCACCCACGGTTCAGCAGTTGCCGGCCTGTTCGGCTGCCGGATCCAGCCGCGAGTGAGTACGCCGATGCCGGTGTGGAATCCGGACCTGCCGACGACCGAGGACTTCCGCAGCCAGTGGGAGCAGATTCCGGACAACGCTGAATTTCCCAACGGGTTCCGAGCCCAGTGGGAGCAATTCCTGTCCGACGTGGACGCCGGCCGTCCGCATTCGTACGATCTGGCCGCCGGCGTACGCGGCCTACAGCTTGCCGATGCCGGCTTGAAATCCTCGGCCGAGGGGCGCCGGGTCGCGATCGATTGGTTCTCATCATGACGACGACTACTGCCACAGTTGCATTGCCCGAGGCGAGCGGTGGTTGGCGCGAAATTGAACTTTCCGAGCCGCGTGCCTGGGCGGAACATCCGCAGCCCTTCCAGAGCCGGATCGCCTTCGCCGCGGCCCATGTCGTCGCCGACCCACGCGGTGAGAATGTTCCGGGTGCGCCAGCTGTCATTGACTGGGATGCCACCCTCGCGTTCCGGCGTCACCTGTTCCGCTACGGGCTTGGCGTTGCCGAAGCCATGGACACCGCCCAGCGCAACATGGGTCTGGACTGGCCTGCCACCCAGGAGTTGATCACTCGGAGTGCGGCGCTCGCCAAGGAGCATGGGGCCCGGATCGCATCCGGCGCAGGCACTGATCAACTTCTGGCCCCGGCCGACAGTCTCAGCGAGGTTACCGAGACCTATCTTGAGCAGCTCGAGTTCGTCGAGACGGCCGGCTCGCAGGCGATTGTGATGGCCTCGCGTCAGCTGGCAGCCGTCGCTCGCAGGGCCGATGACTACCTCCAGGTCTATTCGAGCGTGCTGGATCAAGCGAACCAACCGGTGATCTTGCACTGGCTGGGTGAGATGTTCGATCCGCAGTTGAGCGGTTATTGGGGTTCGCTCGACATTCCGACCGCGACCCACACATTCCTCGATCTGATCAACGAGCACAGCGCCAAGGTCGACGGAGTGAAGGTCTCGCTGCTTTCCGCTGATCATGAAAAGGAGCTGCGCGCGGCCCTGCCCGCGGGCGTCCGGCTCTACACCGGAGACGACTACAACTATTCCGAACTCATTGAGGGTGATGGTAATCATCACTCCGACGCCTTGCTCGGTGCCTTCGCCGCGATAGCGCCGGCTGCTTCGGCCGCCCTGAGCGCATTGGATGCCGATGACATTGACAGCTATCGCCGCGAGATGGCACCGACGCTGGCCCTGTCTCGGCACATCTTTGCGACGCCCACGTACTACTACAAGACTGGGATCGCGTTCCTCGCTTGGCTAAACGGCCACCAGGACGGTTTCGTCATGGTCGGTGGTCTGCAGTCGGCGCGCTCATTTCTCCACTTAGCCCGCGTCTTCGAATTAGCCAATGAGGCCCAACTACTCACCGATCCGGAACGTGCAGCTCACCGCCTCGGCCTGCTCTTCGCGACCGCCGGCTTGGCTCGATGACGACTCAAGCAGCGCTTAGCCGACTTTCGCTCAATCAACGAACCACCGCATCCTGGTCGCTACCGGAAGCGATCAAGGGCTGTGTCGACGCCGGCCTGGGTGCGATCGGGATCTGGCGAGAACAGCTCGCTGAGGCGGGACTCGAGAAGGCCTGTCGGCTGGTCGCCGACTCAGGCCTACGCGTCTCGTCTCTGTGCCGGGGCGGATTCTTCACGACCGCAGATTCGCAGGAGGCACAGACGGCAGAGGCCCGCAACCGGGAGGCCATAGATGAAGCTGCGGCGCTGGACGCGGCCACTCTGGTACTTGTCCCGGGCGGGCTGCCGTCGGGTGACCGGGATCTGCAAGCCGCTCGGGACCGCGCCACCCGAGCCATCGAGCGATTAGTCCCGTACGCCTCTGAGCGCGGCGTAACGCTCGGCATCGAGCCGATGAACCCGATCTACGCCGCAGATCGCGGAGTGATCTCCACACTGGCCCAGGCGCTGGATATCGCCGAGCGGTTCGAGGCGAGAGAGGTCGGCGTCGTGGTCGACACCTTTCATCTGTGGTGGGAGCCGGGCATTGCCGAGCAAGTGCAGCGCGCCGCAGAACGCATCGTCAGCTACCAGGTCAGCGACTGGATCACCCCGCTGCCGGCGGACACCCTGCTTGCTCGCGGCATGATGGGCGACGGCCACATCGACTTCACTTCCTTCACGAGCTCTGTCGTCAAGGCCGGCTATCGCGGCGATATTGAGGTGGAGATTTTCAACGCCGATCTGTGGGCGGCACCACCTGCCGAAGTCGTGAACACGATGGCGGGTCGCTATCTGCAACTAGTACAGCCCTACTTGGATGAATGAGGATCAGACGACAATGTGGACCCTTTCAGGATTCATTGACGAAATCTCCGACGACTCCAGCGAGCAGTGCAAGGTTGCCGCCGGCCTCGGATTGCACTACGTCGAAGTCCGGAGTGCGTGGGGAATCAATATCCTCGACCTCGATGCCGCTCAGTTGAACACTCTGCGTCAGACCCTTGCCGAATATGGACTCTCGGTCTCCAGCATCGGCTCCCCCATCGGCAAGATCTCCATCGACGACGACTTCCCAGCCCACCTGGAGCGCATGCGGCACGCCGTCGAGGTCGCCGAGCTTCTGGAGGCGCCGTACATCAGACTTTTCTCTTTCTTCATTCCTGAAGGCACTGACCCGGACGGCCGGCGCGACGAGGTGCTCAGCCGGATGAGCGCCTTGGCCGAGGCCGCCGTTGATTCCGACGTGATCTTGGTCCATGAGAACGAGAAAGAGATCTATGGCGATATCCCACGCCGCTGTCTTGACATCGTGACCTCTGTGTCGTCGCCCAAGCTGCAGCTGGCTTGGGATCCGGCGAACTTCGTCCAGGTCGGAGTGCGGCCTTTTACTGAGGGCTACAGCATGTTGCGCCCACATGTTTGCTACATCCAGATCAAAGACGCGCTACTCACTGATGGGACGGTCGTAGTTGCTGGCGCAGGTGATGGTGAGGTCGTCGAGACCATTCGAGCCCTGCACGCCGATGGCTTCGACGGGTTCTTCTCCTTAGAACCGCATCTAGGTGAGTACACCGCCTTTGGGGCCCTGTCCGGAGCCGAGCTGTTCACCAAAGCCTGGAAGGCCTTCACTGACATCCTCACCAGTGAAGGGATCGGGTACGCATGAACACCGTCAACGAATCCGGCGACCGTATCCGGTTGGCGCTTGTCGGTGCCGGCGTTATCGGCACCATGCACGGCGCGGTGATCAGCGAGCTGGCCGACCAGATCGACCTCGTCGCCGTCGTCGACCTCCATCTGGAACGTGCCGAGAAGCTGGCTGCCGAGCATGGCGGGACGGCGTTTACCTCGCTGGCGGATGTACTGCAAGCTGTTGACATCGACGTGGTGTCGGTCTGCACCCCAACCGGCCGGCACGGTGAGATAGCCATCGAGGCCCTCAAGGCCGGCAAGCACGTGATCATCGAGAAGCCCG
>Ga0173483_10000135_pt1 | contig 17802 bp, 20 predicted proteins | sample NitcycUS178409R2_FD_122621 | JGI IMG/M metagenome (GOLD analysis project Ga0173483, IMG submission 122621) | Soil microbial communities from Arlington Agricultural Research Station in Wisconsin, USA - Nitrogen cycling UWRJ-S178-409R-2 (version... | ecosystem: Environmental > Terrestrial > Soil...
TATCAAATTGCCACATATCCTGCTTATAATCCTTGTTGAGAGCACTAGTTCTAGTTAAATATCATATAATGTGTCTGATTCAGTAAAATTTTTGTATAGAAAAAAGGTCGACTCTCGTAGAGAAAACAAGAATTCGAGTTAATTCCAAATTATTTAGGTGATCTGTGCTCGTACTGGATGACAGAATATTGTGCCGAAAATTATACATTGCAGCTTGGTTATCATATTGTAGCTTTGATTACTATTCTAGCTGGCGGAACTGGTTCAGTAAAGTTAATCCGTGGCCTTGCCTCACAGACTAGAGAACTTACAGTCATATCAAACATAGGTGATAACATATGGCTGCATGGCCTGTACGTTTGTCCCGATATTGACACAGTAATTTACGGCTTAGCAGATATACTTGACAAAAGTCAAGGATGGGGTATAAGAAATGATTCCTTCGGTTTCATACGCCAAATGGAAATGCTAGGCGAACAAACATGGTTTAGGCTTGGTGACCGAGACTTGGCTACTCACCTGTTAAGAACAAATATGCTCAAGAATGGTAAAAATCTTTCTGAAATTACTGATTGGATGAGAAATAAATATGCCATTTCAACAAAAATTATTCCTGCTACAGATAATCCAGTTGAAACAAAAATAATCACCGATGTAGGAGAATTGCATATTCAAGAATTCTGGGTGAAATTTCGAGGAGAACCTAAAGTCACTGATATTGTGTATGCTGGTGCAGAGAGATCTCGAGTTAACCCTGACGCAATTCATGCATTAAAACGGTCCAAAGTAATAATCATCGCACCGGCTAACCCAGTTACAAGTATAGGGCCAATCCTCGCAATAAAAGGCATAAGAAAAGAGCTTATTCTTGAAAGGAAAAAAATTATTGCAGTTTCCCCTTTGATTGGAGAGAGAGCCATAAGTGGACCAGCTGTCAAATACATGAGGGCATTGAAAATACAAAATTCTCCATTGGGAGTAGCTGAATATTATTCTGATTTTGTAGGTACCTTTATCATTTCTAGGACTGACAGGAATTTAGCCGCAAAGATAAGTAGGTTCAATATAAAAGTCTATGAAACTGACATTACGATGGATGATAGTAAAGATGAAAGTCGATTGGCATCATATCTATTAAAGCAATCAAAGAGTTTTTGATTTGAAGATATTTGCCATTGTACCTGTAAAGAGCTTTGAAAGAGGAAAATCAAGACTGGCATCAATGTTAGATATTGTGAAACGTGTTAAACTATGTGAATTATTGCTTGATGATACACTTACTACCCTTCGTAATGCGTATGCAATATCTGAAGTTATAGTAGTTTCAAGTGACAGGCGTGCCCACGGAATCTCGGATAAACACGGCGCACGATTTCTAAAGGAAAACGAAGAAAGGGGGGTGAATAAGGCGATTGCTATTGCAGATAGTTACTGTAATGAGGCAGGCGCCGATGCCACAATAGTGATACCCCAAGATTTGCCTTTGCTCGTGCCTTATGATATAAATATGATCTGCGAGTCTGCAAAAGGCTATGACAAATATATGGCAATATGCCCTTCATTAAGATATGATGGCTCAAATGCTCTATTACGGAGACCCTGTATGTTAATTGAGACATATTATGATAACAACAGTTTTGATATGCACGTTAAAGCAGCAAAAGAAATAGGAGCTAACCTTAAGATAATTTTATTACGTAGAATAATGACTGATCTTGATACTGTTGAAGATGCTGAGAACTTGATGAATGAGCCAACTATGGCTAGATCTGTTCTATATTTAAGATCCCAAGTGAAATGAAATATCTGCTAATAAAATTTAGCTTCCTTGATATCAAGTTTACAATTAATTACGTGGTGCTTAGAATCGTAAGTTTTTAGACCATCACATTTAAATTAGTATTCATCAGTATTCAGGTTACATCGACCAAACCGATGGGGAACAAAATGCCTGGTAATGGAGTAGCTAAATCTGCTCTTAGCCAGGCAGATATTATTATATAATATTCGATATTAATGGATTGATAGTAGTACCATGTTAATTGATGATTAGCATCAGTTGGTTATAGGCTCGTCGAAATTGAGTATGATTCAATTATTACTTTAGTATACTAAAATTATGAATAATCCTAATAAGTTGTGTAATCCCTACGGTATTTGTATTATTTGATTGATCATGCAATCATCTCGTGTGACCTTTGGTAAGCTAGTCCTCAACTTCAGAATAAAAGGAAAGAAAGGCACAGCCATTTTTCACTATAAATATGATCCGAAGGATGACACCGTAGAATACATCGACATAGAATATACGGATCCTGAAATACAATCTTCTGTCGAAAAGAATACAAAAATGATGGAAAGTGTAGATCTATACATAAGAAATTTATTGCTAAAACGGAATCGATTTAATAATTAACACAAGACAAGATCGATCTAACCATAGGTTTATGCTATGAAAGCTATGAGAAAACGTCACATTTTCAATCCAAAATGGATTACAACCTTTTGCATTATCGCCTTGTGCTATACAAACTATTATTATAATAAATGAACGAGTCGTAAAACAATAAATAGAATTGATAATCTATTATTTTGGTGCCAGTAGATCCGGTATGTGGAATCGAGATGGATGAAGGACTTGCGGTGAACTATGAACATCAAGGCAGTATATACTATTTTTGTTGTGAAGGCTGCAAAAGGATTTTTGTTAGAAAACCAAAAAAATACTCAAAATAAATAAGCTATATAATTATAGCGTATACGTTATCATAGCGGGATAAGAACCGTCCGTTAATAATTCATACATTGATTATGTGTTACTTGAAAGTGTTTGAACATAAAGAAATCCATAATAGTGCCAATGGACAATGCCTTCGAACAAGAAAAAGGAACACTTGGTCTAATCAGGACTCCACCAGTCGCGTATGTTGCTAATCAAACAAATAAATTCAAAATCATATGACAAAATTTCCTACGAAGGCCGTAATCTCATGTCTAACATTATCCTTGGATAGATCAGTACCAGTCTGGGGGTTCGATGTCTCAATATGTTTGTAGGCTATAGTTATGCAGACACCAATAACCACACAATGTTACTATACTATCTTTGATACTTATTTTGATTACAAGATTAGGCATGGAATAGAAATTTTGCTGATTTTCACATCTGTTCTGAAAGTTATAATTCTCGATAAGCAATAGTCTTGACCAATTCCAAACCGCTTTTTGTGGCAGATTCATATCCTTCATATGTCAAAATAGGCTCAAAGCTAATGTACTGATTATAACCGATATCTTTTAGAGTTTTGATGATCAATCGAAAATCAATGTGTCCATATCCTGGCATCTTTCTGTTGTTATCAGCAAAGTGAGTATGCCGTAATAATCCTTCTGATTTCAGTATTGCATGTTCGAAGGACTGTTCTTCAATATTCATATGAAAGGTATCTAACAGAATTCCAAAATTATTTTGATTTATTTGTTCAGCGATTCTAACTGCATCATTTGAAGTAGTACAATAAGGGGTGCTATATCTGTTAAGAGGTTCTAACAACAGTTGTATATCACGCTCTTCAGCAAACTTAGATAGATCTGACAGAACTGGTATAGCCTTTTGTATTACGGGTGCTTTCTTATCTTCTGAAATCAGATAATGATTTCCATCTAAAGTGACAAGTTTGTCATCTGCAAATAGACAGATGTTTGTTTTTTTCCCCCCAAAATAATGACACATCTCAATACATTGTTGTACGTATTTCTGTGAGTTTGTTACAATGCTTGGCTCTGGGCTGAGAATTCGTCTCTTCCAACCCTCGGAACTCATGGACCCCCACATTCCAGTAATGCCATCTACAGGAATATCAAATGAGTTAAATGTCTGCTCTAGGCTTTTAAAATGTACCATTTCGGGTTCACCAAACATCTCCACTGCGTCATATCCCTGCTGAACTAGTCGCTCCAGAGTTTGTTCTAATGGCTCCACATTTCTAAACGAGGAAAGCGTGATAGAGTACTTGAAGGCCATTAATTAGGTGAATGTTTTATATTTTGCTATTATTAGTTTGTTCCGAGCAATTATAACTATGTAATCAAGGAGTTTAGGTATTGCCCTACACTTATACAATTTATACTCGTTGGAGGTTTGTTTTTTAGGTTATCAGATTTGCGATTTGATATATATACAGAATATCCCTCTTCTGTCAGAGGATCTGCAGGTCTGCCATGTGATCCTTTAACCAGTTGTGGATCAAGAGGTATTGACTTTGTTTTTGGATCTATAAACAATTCAACAGGATCGTAGCCTGGTTTTCTATGAATGTCAACTGTTTTCGCATAAACCGGTGACTTCTCTGAATCATACCACCAGTAATAGCTAAACCATTTATCTTTATCAGATATTGCAATTAGTTCGCCGCTACGCTCATGATCAATTTTTAAATTCTTTTTTTCTTCGGTGCAAAGGATCTTATCTATACCTACTGTATTTTCCAGCACTCTTCTAGCCCGCTCTACAAAACCTTCCTTGACATAGATATGGGCTATCTGATGATCCACCATTGCAAATGCACTGCTAAATTCGTAATCAATATACTCTTTACCATGTATAGTCCGTGTGTGGAGAAGATCCTCATCTCTAAACTTTAAATTTAATGGAACAGCTGTTCGAACGTCATTAAACCCGTACTCGGATAAAATAATAAATTGTGTCTTATCTTTGATTCCTAACTCGACCGTCTTTTTAATTATATTTTCAACCAGCTCATCGGCTTTCTTTAAATCATCTCTTACTTGGTTGCTATTCTTACCAAACCTCTGAGCCGAATAATCGATATGTGGGATGTAAGTGAACAGCAGGTTAGGGCGCTTCTTTTCTAAAGTATACTCTGTTGCCTTAGCTATCCATTCGCTGGATTTATTTGATGCAAATGGTCCCCAATAGGTCGCAAGGTTAAATTCTCCTAACGTCTCCTTTAATTCTCTATCATAAAATCCTGTTGGTTTTGAATAGCACCACATTATCATCCCATCTTCCATGTGAAGTGGTCTAGGAGTAACAACGATATCTGACTTTGCATACATTGTATTTTGCCAAAATAACACACCGGTCTTAAATGATGATAAAGAGGGGGATAAAGATTTAGATGATTTGTTCTGCTGCTGTCGTTTTTTAACTTTATCCCAGATCCTTTCAGTTTGAACCAAAGCACTTGATTGTTCCCAAAATGAAGGAACATAATTGTCCCGATCATACAGTCCATTTGCTATTATCCCATGTTGATTTGGATATGTGCCAGAAAGAATACTATTTTGAACCGGACAGGTTAACGCTGGAAAAACAGGCTCCATTTTAGCACTCTCACCTTCAGCTGCAATCTTTGCCATATTCGGTACAAGACCTGAGTAAATATGATTAATCTCTAGTCCCACAACATCAAGTACGATAATATATTTTATCACTGTAATTGTCCTGCATTATTGTGCATATTTGTGTATTACTTAAAATGGTATGTATTGTTATGTTACATAGAGTTCCCTAGATGAGAGCAGGGCAGCAGGTACGAGCACAAGAGTCAATAATCCATAATATGATCCTGTAAGTCCAGTTATGAATACTGAGTCAAGAACTATAATCGAAATTACCATATGCTTAATAGCATTTTGAATAGTTAAAGAATCATGGAAATTCGTTTGCATGAAGGTAACGACCATGATGAGTGAAAATAATGCAAGACCGGCAAAGATCTCAATTTTAAAAATTCCTAAAAAAACTGCAAAGGTTATGGAGATCACGACAGCGAAAACAATTAAGAAAGACATTGCAACGGTTTTTCTGTTCGCATCATACTTTTCTTCTACATGTTCTTCTCCTCTCGCTACTATTTCCTTTCTGCTAAGCAGGCTAATCGACAATACATACGCAAGCAGGCACAGACTCACAAACATTATCCTGACCAATAAATTATTCCCATTAGGCAAGATTGCAGCAAAAAGTGCAGGGCTTGCTCCTAGAATGATATTTAGAGATCTTGTACTTCCCATAACAATTGGACCAATTAGAGTATTTTTTAATCTGTAATCGTATCCAATAACTATGGCTGACAGAACAATAGAGACAACAAAACTGCTCACACCTGCTAAAAAAGCGAGAAGGTTAGCAGATAGCAGTGACATGATACCAATCAATAACGCTTTTTTTGTTGTAATGCTTTTTGATGGAAGAGGCCTGTAGGGGCGTTCTCTCAGGTCAATTTCAATGTCAAAATAGTCATTAAACACTATTCCGGCGACGTAAAGTAGAGCAGAAGAGAAAATCAGGTAAGATAATTGTAAAGCGTCAACATTCCCATATGGTAAAAATACAGCAAAATATCCTGTCAGAATGTTCGAGGGGGTTGTAAAGATATTTGGTAATCTAACTAAAAGTAAAAATTGTCTGAGCACGAAACCGCCGCCAGCGTATTATCTCGTTGATATTGATACAGGTTACTATATTAGTTACTATGATATTATTTAACTTTAAGACAATTAGTCAATCAACGTTAACTTTGATTTTTTCGCATACAGTATACTTTAATTCTATATTTTATTATAATGGTAATATCAGCTATGCGCATGGACAAGAGATAGCTATGTACTCGTAGACGCGCTCCTTATTTTTCAAATGGCACTAGTTTTGCTGGCTGTCCGTATGAATTTTTTCATCCTTGATAGACATTACTTCTGACCAATCTTCCAAACATCCTATTCGGTTCCAATATTTTAGCAAAGGATACAATCAAGCTAATAGTTTCGATCTATTATCCTGGCCTTACCTTTCCAATTGTTTAAGGGTTCTTAATCATATTCGTATATATATGGACATCATCTGCAAGTCGTTGTCTTGTAGCGCCTCTACCGATAGAGCATTGTGAATGCAATGATATAGAGACTTCTAAATCCACATACACGTCAACGTAAATTCTCTAATCGTGCGATTAGGGAGTGCAATACAATAACAATATACAATAATCTCATTTGTCTATTTATTTATTTGATACAATGGTATGAAGAGATTGGATATAATAGTTCCTCATGAACTTGTCGGTGAAATTAACGACATTCTTCACAAACATAATGTCGGAGGTATGACATTTTACGATGTTAAAGGTAGAGGACGTTCAAAAAATGAACCAATATACGTAGGCACAGGTGTAATGAAATATATCCCAGAGTTTGGACTTGCAACTAAAGTCGAGGTACTTGTTCCAGATCCACAATCAAAGCAAATTATCGATGATATTGTGAATATCACAAGTGTAGATTCAAGTTCTGGCAAGATTTTTGTTTACGATGTCGTAGAAGCTTACGATATAGGCACAAGGACCGTAGGTGATACAGCACTATAACTAAAGTTCATTTAGCAATGAGAAAGGAACTATAGAATAGTTGTTTATGCATATTAAACTAACAGTACAAGTAATGTCAACGGTACTTGATGCAAGGCCATAATATAGCTAAGAAGACCATTCTAGATGAAAAGAGGAAGAATTCTTAAAAGAAGATCACCGATTACTTACATTGATAACATAAAAATGCTTTGCTTGTAATACATGGTGCTAATGATCTAAAGCCTGTAAAGTATGAATCAGATCAAATAGTTACTCAACTAAGAAATGTAGATGCGTCAAATATATGATCTATGATCATTAGGATCATGGTTTCGCTAAGTATTCCAATATGATGGAACTAACTAGATTATGCTGCTTATTGTTGCATTTAAGTGATAATATCATTTAGATATTTGTATGCCATCTTTGCTGCCTCTATTGGATCATCTTGATAAGGGTAAAGTTCAACTGTTACAAATCCTTTGTATCCGACCTCTTCAATTGCTCTGAAAACCGATTCAAAATCAATACTTCCCTTTCCTGGTATCAAATGATTATGCATCCTGTCATCAGCTATATCAGCTAGATGAAAATGTCCAATATATTCACATAATTGGTAGACAAGGTTTGCAGGATCTTGTCTTACACAATAAAAATGACTTATATCAAAGTTAAGACCAACAGAATCATAACTTAGATTCTTGATGAACGCTAGAAACTCTCGAGAGTTTTCTAAAAGAAGGCCCGGTTCTGGCTCTACAAGTATTTTTATCCCACTTTTCTGTGCAATTTCAGCAGCAATGGACAAGCCTTTGATAAAGAGCCTTTCTAGTTGGCCTATACTGAAATTGCTGTAGTAGCGATTTATATTTACAGGTCCGCCGGGCTCAGTTGAAATATTCCTAGCGCCTATTTTTTCTGCCAGCTGTACGCAGTCGATTGTATGTTGTAAACGTAATTCTCTGAATCTTTTATCAGCTTCTATCCATGAAGGATGATATACATCACTTATAGCGTACAATGAAAATGCATTAAGGTTAGAGATTTGCATATGGCACACTGATATAAGATTCTTAACTGATTGGATTTCTTTTTGATTTAAAGTCGGCGGATAGGCATGAGGAATATCACAGAGTATCTCTACTCCCTCATATCCGATCTCCGCAATCGACGTTATTGCCTCCTCGAGTGTATATCTTTTGTATGCGTTAGTACTGAAGGCTAGTTTCATAGTGTCTGGTGTGTATGTAACAAAACTGCCTTTATGGCTTCCAGGTAAACCTATGTGACTGACTAAAGAATTCATAAGCGTTGTAGAAGGTCACTTTTTCGATATCGCTCGTGCTAAAACCTTGTTTTCTCATTTCTCTGGCTACTAACGGAACACTTAACGGATTTGAAATGCCCCAGTCAGCAGCACTATGAATCATTATGTGTTCTGAACCATACTTTTTTATTATCCTGATAGCTCTGTCTGGTGATAGCTTTGTAATAGGATATACGGAAAGACCAGCCCACATTCCCAGCTCTAGCGTTTTCTCGATGGTTTCTTCCACATTATGGTCCACAAGTATTTTCTCTCTACTATATTTTACGGCGTTGTCAGTTTTCAATATATGCTCGATTCTTTTCATGCCTTCAGGCTTATTGTTGTGAGGTAAATGAATAGTAATGAGCATATTTTTAAGTGCAGCCAAATCCATTTGTTTTACAAATATTTCCTCCTCCAAATCATTTATTACATTATATCCTATCTCTCCTATTGCAACCACCCTTTCTCTATCTAGGTATTTACCCATAGCCTCCAAAGCGTCCATAGCCAGTGGCCTTTCTGTTGCCTCCTTTGGATTGACAGAGATGCATACAAAGTGCTCTATTCCAAATTCCTTAGCCCTGTTAGTTTCAAAGGTTATCATATGCTCCCAATAATCTTCAAATGTCCCAACGGATCTTCTTGGACCGCCTAGCCAAAATGATGGCTGTACTATAACTTCAATACCAGCTTTGGACATTGCATCATAATCATCTGTGGTACGAGAATACATATGTATATGCGGGTCAAATAGCCTGGTCAAACACTTTTTCTCTTATTATCTATTAGTCCAATAATAAAAATGTCTGCAATTTGTCATATTCGTAGATGATAATTAAGTGTCTACCAAAGGCAGGAGAAAGATAATATGGAAGAAGCATGCAGCTGTATTTTATGGTCCATACAATATCATGGTCAGCGATGACATATATTGCAATTTATAATGATGATTCCGGACTATTATGGTTAAACTATAACAATGATTTGACCACTAGGCCTAAATGAAAGAAAAAAGTAATGATTCGCAAGATTCAGCCTCATCAGTTTGACTTATGTATCTGTTGGTTTTACTGTACGTTTGCAATGACGCTAAGTAGTAAAAATACATTTTTTAAACCCTTCTTAACAGCTGGCATAATAATCGTGGTCTTTGGCGGAATATGCATTTGGATTGCCGAGATTATCGGATTACAAGAAGAAGGCGAAGGTTTTAGAATAATAGGGTGGAGGTTCATAATTGGTGGAATAGTGTCAATTTCCCTTGGATTTATTATAAGACATTTTTCCTTTATTTATAAACACCTGCTTTTTTTTTGGAATACATATGGATTTAAGCGGAAGCGGAGTAAATATGACGATTTGTATAAACCCTAACAATACAAAAATATATATCAATTTGAACATCACTATTCCGTCTGTTTTCATCTGCTCTTTTTCTGACATTAAAATATATTCTGCTATCTGCGTATGGTGTCATTGAGCGTTCCTCTTTTATTCTCCCATTGCGCTAAGAGTCTATCCCAAAATTATTCTATGCAAGATCAGGCAACATGCAAGTTGTCCAATGCCAAATAATTAGCTGATTTCTTTTCATATCTTACTAATAACTTTCTGAATCTGTTATGCCAGGAATTTGTTCTTCTTTCTACAACCCATCTTTTTGTTGTTGTATGTTTTATCCTCTTTAACCGCTCTTGTTCTTCTCCTCCTCCTCTACGACGTATGTGTGTTTCTGGATAGTTGTAACAGATAGTGGAATGCCACGCTGGTCAGTTAATACACGACGCTTAGTTCCTAACTTCCCTGTGTCAGTAGGGTTTGAACCAGTCAGGTCCCCCTAAAGGCGCTTTCACTGATACACTATCAAGTGATTGCCATATCCATTTAATGCTCTAAGATCATCATAAACTTTCAATAATCTTGAAATCGCCTATGGCATGTAGAGCTAGAGCCATATTCTTTTGGAATGCCACAACTTTCCTAAATGGAATAATTGGACGTCCTATATTATTATTTGCTTTCTCTGACGGAAATAATAGCTTAATTCATCCCATAATTCATCAGGAATATTTCTAATTGTTGGAAGATGTTCTCACTCTAATATGGTGCACACATATAGAAAGAATTCCTCAAGCTATATGCTTATCTATTTTTGGGATAGGCTCTAAGTTAATCTTAGACTGACGGTACCCTGGTACCATCCATAGTAAAATGGCACAATAGGACATGCTACAATCTTGTTTGGTCTTTCTGGAGGAAATATTAATATCTTTTTCTCATCCCATAATTCATCTCGCTGTAGGAGGGCCTTTTCTTGTATGAATAGGGTTCACGTCTATAAGACAACGTATTCAACCTGCATTCCCACACACTTCTGGATTCCCTCTTAGTAAATCAGGATGACCATATGTTAAAATATATAAAGTAATTATCAAGGTGTCTCAGTGTTTCGGCTAATCTCTTTTTTAGTTACCAATTCCTTAATCTGATCGTATATCTCTAGAAAAAGTATTCCTCGATCTGTTGTTCTGTAAGTATTCTCGTTTTTCTGGTAATCAACAAGCCCATTTTTTATAAGGATAGTCAAATATTTTTTTAGCATCGGAGGATTTGCAGACGTTTTATACATTAGGTGTGTCTTGAAAACCCCAGTTAGATCATTGGCATTCTCTAGGATTTCAGCGATTATTTCAATTTTGCACCTGTATCTCATATACTTTAAATGATATATAATTTGTATAACAAATATGAATGTAAAAATTACAAAGCTTGGTCTAATCGGCCTCTAGTACGATTCGTTACATATGCAGCAGGTTTGAGGTGCAATGATGAGGTTAGGACAATGTGGAAAAGAATGACACCGCTTGGCCTGTAATTGATATTTAGTTGGCCCTGTTCACCTTTAGTTTACAGACCAATATTGAATTTACATTCAGGTCATATTATTATACCGGTGCAGCAGACTAGATAGGCAATTAAAGTTCCAGCACTTTCGAATTTTTCGTACTTTTATCAGATGCTTTAATTGTTCAACGGATACAATTTCAAGCCTTGTGATGTCTTCCGCGCCATCATGGTTACTTTTGTCCTCGACAAGATCCTTTGCCCTAAATATATGAACAAGCTGTCTTGATTTGCTAATTGACGGATGGTATGTATAAAAATGTTGAATCTCCTTGGCAATATACCCTGTTTCCTCTAATAATTCTCTTTTAGCTGCTTTCATAGGATTTTCAGCGTTCTCTACATGACCCGCGGGAAATTCAAGTAATACTTTGCGTAAAGGGTACCTGTATTGTCTTATCATTAGCAAAGCATCTTCACCAAGAAAAGGAACAATAACTGCGACATCTGAAGATTTGTACCATGTATATTGCATTGTCTTTCCACTTCTCGTTTTGACCTTGTCTTGATACAATTTAATCCACGGATTTTGATAAATCAGGTCACTTTGTAGTGTCTTCCAATCCGAAGTCATTTTTTCTTATGACTATAACATACTGAAGACAGCATAAATATTGTTATGATATCTATAAATCAAAATAGTGAGATCTTATGCGGTTGCCTACTGTCCGAGCTTTATCTCCTAAGCCATTGTCTTATAGATGATATTGCTCTTTAAAGCTATCTATGTCTATCCAGATATTGTATACAAACCAGAGATTAATTTTATGACATACAATACACGATACTATGAAACAAAATCTGTAATCAGCTCTGGCGAATCATTCACCCAAATGTGCTCTATAGCGTGCAAAGGTATTAGTTCTCTGCGCAAAATAGAATTTGTAGTCTCTTGTTTATACAATGTAATTGTAACAAAATCAGCTACGACTTGAACGTTTATGATCTCACAAGCTTCGCGTACCATTGAGGCATTGAATTCTTCGATTATTTCGGTAATTGGGTTTGCTTTTGGTCTTATTGCATATAAAATAATGATATTAGCCACCTCGGTTCCATGAAATTTAACTATTGTCTTTTTGCTATGGTTCATTATGTTCTTTGAAGATATTACCCGATATGTGTTATAAAAGTGATTTCAATGCTCTGACACTTTCCAAGTATTTCATTGCAAACATGCTTAACATTCAAAGGATATCAAGATGATGAGAATTTTATTTTACATAAATTCATTCTTCAGGTATTTCACCAAATTCGCGTGCTGGTGTCCATTTCAAAGAATATTATTTGTTTTAACATACAAACGTCAGTATATAAGCAGACAAAGTTCAACGCTATCTTTGTTCCTTTTTTGTCTCAATAATAGATATCAGACACATATGGTCGTAGACTGCATCGATAAAATCACTAGAGCTATGGAATTGATTGGTATTGCGTGATCGCAAATATTTATTAGAAGCCTTCTGAAATACAATATATGATATAGATGACACTTCCGAAAGGCTATGGATCTTCCCAAACTAGTAAAAACAGGAGTTTTAACGACTGGTGGACAACCGTTCCAGAAGATTTGAGGCAGAAGGCTCGTCGAGGAGATGAAGCAAACAAACCACTGCTAAATCAAATCAACTATGTTCTGCTGCATTTGCATCTCTCTGGCAAACATGACGCAAAGCCAAGTCACAACGAGCTAAAGGATTGGCTACATAGTGGCCAAGTTGATGTACTTAGAATGAATGCCAAAAAGTAAAAACGGTCACACCAATAATTTTTTTATACTCTTGTAACTCCTTGATAGTCCATATTATTATCTGAATCTTTTATACTGCAATTTTTTAGCTTAATTACGGATTACAGTATTCAATATCCTCTATCTGCGAGCATTTGTAAAGATCCACCCTAGTATCAAAATCAATAAGCAGTAAAAGGGATTTGCCGAAGCTTTCTATGGCAGAACCTCTTACGTTAACTCCGCCTCCTGAATATTTACTATATTTAAATGTAGAATGGTCTAGCCTATAGATTGACCGGTCGTAGTTTCCGAACGTGTCTAGTAAGCAAAAATTATACCTTGCGATATCGAGCTTGATATGTTCGGATCTAAGTTTCCTAGAGATTTCAGGTGCGGGCCTACCCATAACAATATGTTGTAGAAGAAATGATAAAGATATGTATCAGTTGAAAGGCTAATCTGATTTTTATTTTGGCCATTGATCTTATATTTCGTTTTTCATTTTTTTGCATGATTTTCCAACATTCATTGGTGATAATATTTTGATCAAGTCAATATCAGCAAGTAAGAAAGGCAACGGTCATGGCTTAGCATATTCTTTGATTCACTGAAGCTTTGTGTCAATATTATTATGTCTCCATTAATGATCTAAATTGTAGAACGATGTCTTGTCAAAACGATAAGGCTATGTTTAAATTAACATAAATTACTTTGTCGGTGTATTTTTATTCCATGAAATAATCAACTACGAATACTGAGATGGGATTGTCGTCATCATTATCCAAGTACTGCAACTCCACATGTACTCAATATTTACAAGTTTGAGATACTTGCTCAATAATGTCACTTCACTTCCTTTGCACAAATATCACAATATTTTTCGATTAAGGTGATGCCTTCGCCAACATTGAATAAGGCTTCCTGTGTAGCAATTTTACCACATCTTACACAAAATTTCATTTTGCTGGTATGGTCAGTAAAGGAACGTAGTGATGTAAAAATCTTTTCCATTTATTATGTTCCCCTCGCGGAGTTCTCTGTGAAGACAACTTGCGGCGACGTGTCAATTAAATCTGCAGCAACAGATACGAATTCGACGTTATTATTCATCCATTTTGTGGACTTGTAGTACATATAAGAATGTACGTTTTTGCAATTGTTATACTTTAGCTTGATTTGATTTTTAATTCCAAATAAATACTTTTAAAATAAAACTTACAATAATAAGCGATTTGAAAAGAGCAAAAGTGATAAGATAACAAATATGTCTTTTTGTATTTGGGCAACATTTTCAATTGCAAAAACCAACTAAGTTAGGAGTACCAGTGTTTGTAGAATCTTCGATTTGGTTCAGTTGTGTAACGATTCATTAACAAAAAATACTCTGTCAGCCAACGTAACTGAGTGGGGGTAACCGCTTAGCTACAGTTTACAAAATTTGAAAAAGTAACCCAGACAAGCACATATGTTTTCAAAATTCTATTTCTAGCATCTTAGTGTTCTGTTGCAGAAATCCTCTTATACCAATCCATGTACTATCGAGCAGAACAAGAAATGTCTGAATTACGTGAAATAAGGAGTGTATTTCAGGGGCTAGAGACATTGTATCAAACATACCTTCCAAAGGTAGATCCGACACTTATTCATGACTTACTAATACGAGAACATGAAAAATCTGAACGTGCACCTTTTTACATGGTAGAAATTTTTACGAATTCGAACGTAAATTCTGAAGATATGAAAGAACACATATACCAAACAACCGGAATGCTTCCTTCTATATACGATAATGGGACTCATTATGTAACAAACCAAAGACTAACTTTGGAAATACTTAAGGAAATATGCTCTTCTGAGGATGTGTTAGAAGTGACGGGCGACTATACTGGTACATTAACAGGCAGGGGGGCTTCACATGAGCCAAGAGAACATAAACATTAACAATATAATCCTCCCGTTATCTCTTCTTTAGCAAGAGAATAAAAATTAACTTCAATCTATGAAATGTTGATCAGTAACGTCCAATGCAATATACTCGAGGCATAATCGTTGACTGACCAATACAATGCAAAATCCAGATGCAAAATGTCTAAACCACATAAATGGCCATCCAAGATGCTATCAAAAGTAATGCCTGCCTTTAGTTCAGCTTTTTTGATGAACTATGCCAAAAGAACTACTAAAGAGGTTCACTTTATACTTCACTATTCACTGCGTTTGAAATCTCAATACATTCTAGAAGGATTCATCATTTTGTAACAATCTTGCATATAGTCAGAAGTATTTTCAACATACGGTTAATGTATTTTTAATCAATGTCTAATTTTTCATCATACTAGGAATCAGATTCTTCCAGTAATTTTACTTTATCCGGCTTGTTGCATTCACTTGTACAACGCTGACAATAGATGAAGACCAGTGGTGCTAAGATCTGCCCAGAAACAATTGCAATTATAAATAGATTTGTTTCTTTCGTTGAATTGTTTCCTATTTTTGTCTCTTACTCCTTCCTCTCGATTGACCACCGCCTAAATCGTTTCTGGCTTTTGCCATTTTTTTGTGTTTGCTAGAATCTGTGCTCTTCTCTTTGGCTGCGTTCTTATTTACTTGTTTGTTTCCTTTTACTCTTCCTACCATTTACAATGACAGATATTTGATTAGTAGTATAAAAGATCATCAAAGCTAAAAGACGTCTTTATTCAACCTATAATACAAACTGCTAGTTCTTCCAAGTCCAATAAAAGTCAAGCAATTATTGAGTTCTATAGCAATGTTTTTTTATTTTTTATGCAATTGGTCTGTCCGGTCTATTTGTACTCTTTTCTCAATGATATAAGGGTCAGTTTTGGTAGGTTGTACTTCCATACGTTCAGTAGGTAGACACAGGTGATTTTGTGTATACATAAATAATATCATAGCTCACATAACCAATTAAATTGCTAAGCTGTGGATGGAGATTCATTGTCATGCGCTTCAGATTCTTCATCTTCTAATTCCTCTTCATCCTCAACTTCTTGTAATTGTTCTCCCTCTTCTTCTGGCATACTGCTCAACTGATTGTAAAATCGACTAAATAGTATAAAAGAGTATACGAGATAAGGGAAGCAGTGACATGTGATTCAAATATATTACATGAGAGCCGGCAAGGCAAAACATTATCACCTGCAATTGACTAGAATGTCTTGTGATTTCTATTTCTTCATCAGTACTACAAATACTTGAAAGCATGTTCTTATTTGACAATCATATCAAAGGTATAAGATACAACTGGTAAATCCAACAGATCCTCAGTCGTTTGCAGAAGCGGCTAGCAGAAAATTGCATTCTTCAACTAATGTAAAAACTTGGAATGAAATAGGCGAGGGTCTAATGAAAGGAATAGACGACATGAATGATGAATCCAAGCAACATTCATCTTAAAGTGGCGATCATATTCCATAATCCTCTATTCTGTATGATCGGTCAGATTGATTGTTCTTGGTATATGCTCTTCGCTTAAATATATCTGTAACTTGCTTTAGCTAAACTTTATGTTTCGCCTCCATATCCCCGTGAAGTCGTTAGATTAAATTTATGAGAACTTTCAGGTTTGCAAAACCTGCAGAAGGTTAATCGCCTTCGAAAGTGTGATGGTGACTCAGTAACTCAGTATTATGGAGAACTATTATATCTATTGCTGCGGTTATTACCTCTCTGCTCTCTATGGCTGCTGTGGCTGCTGTGTGTGTTTCTATTACGACCAGATCTAGGATGACTTCTATAGTTATTACTTTTATGCCAATAACTACGTTCTCTTTGATGTCTATCATATCGGCGCTGTTTGAGAGTTGGAACAGTAATCCCCATCACTTCGTTGAGTCTCTGTATTGGTTGTTGTGTCTTCCTCAAAATTCTATTAAAGTCCTCAAGCCTATCATGTGATACTAATGATATGGCCTTACCTGTAGCACCAGCTCGAGCAGTTCTTCCAATTCTATGAAAGTACATCAAGGGTTCAGCTGGAATATCATAGTTGATAACATGTCCCACTGCCGGAACATCGATTCCCCTTGCTGCAATATCAGTTGCCACTAATATGTCGTCGGTTCCTCTCTTGAATCGGTACATTGCATTGTCTCTCTCCCTTTGAGAAAGGTCTCCATGAATAGCGATTGCTTTAAAACCTTCTTGCTTTAGCTCGTCGATAAGTCTTCGTGCTCTCTGTCTAGTAGCAGCAAAAACAATTGTTTGCTTCTTGTCTCTCTTTTTAATGAAATTACAAAGGTGTTTGAATTTTTCTCTTTCTGGGATGACAATATATGATTGCTCTATTGTATCAAGACTTAGCTCTTCTTGATTCAACATTACTTCTTTGGGATCATGCATATATTCCTGAGCTAATCTCATTATTTCTGGGGGCATAGTGGCAGAGAATAGGCAGGTCTGTCTGTCTTCGTTTACATAAAACAATATGAACTTTATATCATCAATAAAACCCATATCGAGCA
>Ga0173483_10000139_pt1 | contig 17686 bp, 21 predicted proteins | sample NitcycUS178409R2_FD_122621 | JGI IMG/M metagenome (GOLD analysis project Ga0173483, IMG submission 122621) | Soil microbial communities from Arlington Agricultural Research Station in Wisconsin, USA - Nitrogen cycling UWRJ-S178-409R-2 (version... | ecosystem: Environmental > Terrestrial > Soil...
CATGAACACCTCGAGCAGGGTGAACTCCTTCGCCGACAACTCGATCTCGGTGTCGTCCCGCCAGACCCGGTGGGCCGCCGGGTCGAGCCGCAGCGACCCGACCTCGAGCACGGTCGGCCGCTCGACCGGGCCGCGCCTCGTCAGCGCGCGCAGCCGCGCGAGCAGCTCCGGGAACGAGAACGGCTTGACGAGGTAGTCGTCGCCGCCGACGTCGAGGCCGCCGACGCGGTCCTCGACGCTGTCGCGCGCGGTGAGGAAGAGCACCGGCGTCCAGACGTCCGCGGCGCGGAGCTCGCGGCAGACCTCGAACCCGTCCTGTCCCGGCAGCATGACGTCGAGCACGATCGCGTCGTAGGGGCTCGCGCGGGCCATCCAGACCGCGTCGTCGCCGTTGGTCGCGACGTCGGTGGGGTGTCCTTCCTCGGCGAGGCCCCGGGCGACCAGGGCCGCGAGCTTGGGCTCGTCCTCCACGACCAGCACGCGCATCGCTTGCATTGTGGTCGCAGCGGAGGGCTCTCATGGTCCTCTCATCCGGGTCGGGTCACATGGGGCCCGTGCTCGACGTGTCGCGAGAGGGGAAGACGAGGATGCGCGTCGGCGCCCGTCCCGTCGTGCGGACCGGCGGGAGCCAAGGCAACACGCGCCTGACGGCGGCGACCGCGGCGATGCTCCTCGTGCTGCTCGCGGCCGAGGGCGTGACCCTGCTCGCGATCGGGCCCCTCGTGTCGGCGCACGTCTTCATCGGGATGCTGCTCGTGCCGCTCGTAGGCCTGAAGCTCGCCAGTACCGGCTATCGCTTCCTGCGCTACTACACGGGCCATCGCACGTACCGGGCGGACGGCCCGCCGCATCCGCTCCTGCGCCTGCTCGGACCGGTCGTCGTGCTCTCGACCGTCGGGCTGTTCGCGAGCGGCGTCTCCCTCGTGGTGCTCGGCCCGGCGGGAGGCGTCGTGCTCGGCCTCCACAAGGCGAGCTTCGCCGTGTGGGTCGCCGCAATGTCCGCCCACGTTCTCGCTCATTTCCTGCGCGTGCCGCGGCTCGCCGCGGCCGACTGGCGGAGCGACGAGCCCCTGCCGGGCTCCTCGCTGCGCCGCTGGCTCCTCGCCGGCTCGCTCGTCGCCGGTCTGGTGCTGGCGGTCGCCACGGTGCACCTCGCCGGCCCGTGGCACCAGTACGTCGGCCTCGACGGATAACCGGGCGGAGGAACCTCCGTCCTACGGGCGAAGGACGTCGGTTCATGGGCTGGCGGTTCGACGAGGTGTGGCTCGACACGGACGTGCTCTGGTTCCGCGAGCAGCCGCAGCCCTCGGGAGCCGCCGCAGTGGCCCTGCCGCCCGGCGCCACCGATCTCTTCGACTTGTTGTTCGCACCCGTCCCGACGGGGCTCGACGAGTCGCGGCGCCGACGCCTCGCGGCCCAGGCAGCGCGGCGGCGACGGCTCGCGACGCGCACCGTGCCGGCGGTCGCGCTCGTCCTCGGCTCGGCGACGATGCTGCCGATCGCCGCGCTCCGGCATCGCGCGGCCGCGCAGGAGCTCGGGCCGCTGCTCGAGGATCCGCCGAGCCTCACCTTCCGGGCCGACGAGTTCGGCTTCCAGCTGCCCGAGACGCCCGCGCCGCCGGTGCACGCACCCAAGACCGAGGCCGTGCGGGTGGAGTGGCACCACGCGCGCTCGCTCGGCCTCCAGTACTCCGGCAGCCTCGTCGACGGGACGCAGCTTCCGGTCGAGGGCCCCGACTGGGTGACGTGGAACCCGAACACGGACTCGACCCCGAACCTCCCTTGGCGGCTGTACGGGAACGAGCACACCATTCGGCGGATCCTCGCGGTGGTGACGGCCTTCCGGGCGGCGCACCCGGACGCGCCGAAGGTCGTCGTCGGGGACATCAGCCTCCGCCACGGCGGACGGATGGACCAGCACGTCTCGCACCAGAACGGGCTCGACGCGGACATCTACTACCCGCGGCTCGACCGACACCTCCGAGCCCCGATTGCGACGAGCCAGATCGACCGGCCGCTCGCGCAGGACCTGCTCGACCGCTTCGTGGCCGCGGGCGCGAAGATGGTCTTCGTCGGGTTCTCGACCGGGCTCCACGGCCCGAGCGGCGTCGTCATTCCGTACCCGAATCACGAGAACCACATGCACGTCCGTTTCGGCGCGCCGCCCGAGTGACAGGCGGAGGAGTAGGGTCGGGCGGCGATGTGCTTCGAGCTCGACTCCGTTCCGCCGATCCCTGCGATCTCGGGCGGGGCGCCCGTCCGGTCGGAGGACGTCGTCCTCGAGGCGGCGGACGGAACGAGGCTCGCCGCGTTCGCGGCGCAGCCCGACGACGGCGCCCGAGTCGGCATCGTCGTGCTGCCCGACGTCCGCGGCCTCTACCGCTTCTACGAGGAGCTCGCGCTCCGCTTCGCCGAGCGCGGCTACGCCGCCGTGGCGTTCGACTACTTCGGGCGCACGGCCGGCGTCTCGAAGCGCGACGACGAGTTCCCGTACATGGATCACGTCGCGCAGACGACCCCCGAGGGGATCCAGCAAGACGTCCGCGCGGCCGTCGAGCACCTGCGCTCGCCTGCGGGCGGGGACTGCGAGGTCGTGTTCGCGGTCGGCTTCTGCTTCGGCGGCCGGCACGCGTGGCTCTCGACAGCGGGCGGGCACGGGCTCGCCGGTGCGGTCGGCTTCTACGGCTCGACGGGCGAGCGGAACGGGGCGCCCGGGCCGACGCAGCGCGCGGCCGAGTTCGAGGCGCCGATCCTCGCCCTCCAGGCGGGCGACGACCAGAACATCCTCCCGGAGCACAACGCCGCGTTCGACGAGGCGCTCACCGCGGCGGGCATCGAGCACGAGGTCGTCGTGTACGACGGCGCGCCGCACAGCTTCTTCGACCGCCGCCAGGAGGACTACGCGGAGCAGTCCGCCGACGCCTGGGAGCGGACGCTCGCGTTCATCGAGCGACACAGCCCTGCCTGAGCGGCGACCGACGAGCCGGCGGTCGCCTGCGGGACGATTCGACCGCCACGATGCTCCTCTAGTGCAGAAGCGTTCGCCGCGGCCGGTGGATGTGCCAGGCCCCGCCCGAGCCGGCGACGACGACGGCCAGCGCTGCGATGACGAGCGAGACAGGCCCATACAGCCACCACTCGGGCTCGCCCCTGCTCCAGGTGAAGGCGGCCAGCGTCTCGAGGAGGAAAGCTCCCGCGAGCGCCCAGGCGAACAGCCGAATCAGCCGCTCGGAGACGAACGCCTGCTGCCAGAAGCCGACGCGTGCCAGGACGACCAGCACCGCGACGACGAGCAGTACGACAACCGCGGCGGCCACGACGCGGATACCGATCGACGTCGACTGATGGAGTCCCCAGGTGCCCCCGAGCATCCAGTACACGTGCGTGCCGAGGGGGCCTGCGGCCAGACCGGCGACCAAGGCGAGCGCGGCGACGCGGACGCGACTCGACGCGTCCTTTCTCTCGGCCATCGAACACCTCCTTCCTGCCTCACGGATCATCCCGCGTCAATGTTCCGCCCTCATCGGGGAGCACGCGGAGCCTCGCTCGGGCAACTACTGATCGCACAAGCCCCGCCGACGAGATGCGCTCGGACAGACGCTGACGGCGCAAGCGGCTTCTGTCTCTCAGATCGAGGTGAGGCGGCGCCCGACGTGCTCCGCGAGAGCCGCGACGTCGAGCGACCCCGCCGCGGCGCCCACGACCATAGCCTCGGCCTCGTCGACGCCGAGCTCGAGGTCGCGGCCGTTCAGCAGGCAGAAGACTCGCGCAGCCGACCACGCGAGGCGCTTGTTGCCGTCGACGAGCGCGTGGTTGCGTGCGACCGAGTGAAGGACGGCGGCGACCTTCTCGGCGAAGGACGGGTAGGCCTCGGCTCCGAACGCGGAAGCTCGTGGCCGGTCGGCGGCCGCGGCGAGCAGCCCGACGTCACGGACCTCGACGGTCGGCAGGATCGCTTCCGCGATCTCGAGCAGGTCGTCGACGGAGAGGTAGTCGAGCTCTCCGCGGCTCACCGCGAGAGCCGGTCGAGCAGCTCCGCGTCCTCGGTGCGCACGCGCTCCATGGCTCGACGGAGTCGCGCCGGGCGGTCGCTGACGTACTCCGCAATGGCCGCGCGCGCGACCTCCTGCATCGACCGTCCCTCCTCCGCCGCCTTGCGGCGAAGCGCCTCGGACTCGGCGTCCGTGAGACGGAGGTTCATCGCCACGACTGTATGGTACCACCGCGGTACCACGAAATACCGGCGACGGCCAGGTCGTTGAACACCCTTGTTGCCGCCTTCGAGCCGAGGAGACGGGTGAGGACGAGGACAGCCACGCTGGGAGTGCTCTTCGCGACGACGACGGCCGTCGTCTGGGGCGGGCAGTTCGTCGTCGGCAAGTCGGCGCTCGAGAGCGTGAACGCGTTCCCGTTGTCCACGATCCGCTACGCGCTCGCCGCCGCGCTCTGGGTGCTGGTGCTCGTCGTGGTCGAAGGGCCGCGCTCGCTCCGCCTCGACGGACGCGGCTGGCGGTTGTTCTGGCTCGGCTCCCTCGGCTTCGCCGGCTTCAACCTGCTCGCCTACACGGGACTCGCGCATGCGCGGCCCGAGACCGCCTCGCTGATCGTCGCGCTCGGCCCGCTCCTCACGGCGCTCGTCCTCTGGCGGCGCACGGGACGGCGCCCCGCGCGTTCGACCTTCCTCCTGCTCGGCGTCGCGCTGCTCGGCGTCGCGCTCGTCGTCAGCGCCGGCCACCCGAGCTCGATCTTCCACGGGGCGCTCGGGTGGGGTGAGGTTCTCGTCCTCGGCGGTGTCTTCAGCTTCATTCTCTACAGCCTCGGTGCGGCCGAGTTCAGCGAGCTGTCGCCACTCCGCTACACGGCACTGACGGCGTCGCTCGGGTGGCTGACGATCGCCGGCGCCACGGTCGTCGCGATCGGGACCGGCCTCGTGGAGCTGCCGTCCGCAGAACAGCTCTGGTCGGTCTCCCCGCAGATCCTCTATCTCGCGATTCCCGGCGCATTCGTCGCCGTCCTCACGTGGAACGCGGCGATCGCCTCGATCGGGCCTCAGAACGCCGTGCTGTTCAGCAACCTGATCCCGGTCACGACGTTCGCGATCGAGATCGTGCGCGGCTACCGGCCGAACGTCGTCGAGCTCCTCGGCGCGGGGCTGACGGTCGGCGCGCTCGTCGCGAGCAACCTCCTCGCGCGCAGGTCGCAGAGGCGCGTGCTGCAGGAAGCGGCTCCCCGGGAGGCCGGACTCCCCGAAGCCGCGTAGGGCGAATCCGAGCGACGTTCGCTCGCGTATGCTCGGACCGAGCGTTCCTGGCGTCCCCGATCCGAGGAGGGAACCGGTGTATCCGTCGCGCTTCGAGTACCTCGCACCCACGTCGGTCGAGGAGGTGATTGCGGCGCTCGGCGAACGCGAAGGGGCGAAGGTGATGGCGGGCGGGCAGAGCCTCATCCCGGTGCTCAAGCTCCGCGTCGCGTCCGTCGACACGGTGGTCGACATCAACCGCGTCGCCGGCCTCGATGGGATCGAGGAGGCCGATGGAGGGCTTCGGATCGGCGCCCTCGTCCGGCATGTCGAGGCCGAGCGCTCGCCGCTCCTGACGAAGCGCTACGGCCTCCTCGGCGCCACGGCCCGGCTGGTCGCCGACCCGCTCGTCCGGAACCGGGGGACGATCTGCGGCTCGCTCGCGCATGCCGACCCGCAGGGCGACTGGGGCTCGGCGATGCTCGCTGCGCGCGGGAGCGTGGTCGTTCGCGGCCCGAACGGGGAGCGGACGATCGCGGTCGACGAGCTCTCGCTCGGGCCGTTCATGACGACGCTCCAGCCGGACGAGCTGATCACGGAGGTTCGCGTCCCCGACCCGGGGCCGCGGACGGGCGGCGCCTATCTGAAGCTCGAGCGGAAGGTCGGCGACTTCGCAACGGCCGCGGTCGCCGTGCAGGTGACCATGGACAACGGAAGCGTCGGCCAGGTCGGGATCGGGCTCACCGGAGTCGGCGCGACGAACGTTCGCGCGACTGCCGCCGAGGATGCGCTCCGCGGCAGCGAGCCCACGGACGAGGCGATCGCCGGCGCTGCGAGGCTCGCCGCCGAGGCGGCCGAGCCGCAATCCGACAACCGCGGCACCGCGGACTACAAGAGGAACGTCGTGCGCGTCTACTGCGAGCGCGGCCTTCGCACTGCGATCTCGGCCGCCCGGGCCGGCGAGGAGTGACCGACATGACCCAGCTCGAATCGCCGACGACCACGGGCCTCCACACGGTCGAGGTCACCGTCAACGGGCAGGCGCGCTCCGCCCAGGTCGAGGCGCGGATGCTGCTCGCGCACTTCCTCCGCCAGACACTCGGTCTCACCGGGACGCACATCGGCTGCGACACGACGAGCTGCGGCGCCTGCGCCGTGCTCGTCGACGGCACGCCGGTCAAGTCCTGCACGGTCCTCGCAGTCCAGGCGCACGGCGCCGAGATCACGACGGTCGAGGGCCTCGCGAAAGGCGGTCAGCTGCACCCGATCCAACAGGCCTTCCACGAGGAGCACGGCCTGCAGTGCGGCTTCTGCACGCCGGGGATGATGCTCACCTCGGTCGCCTTCCTGAAGGAGAACCCGAGCCCCACGGACGAGGAGATCCGCTGGGCGCTCTCCGGGCAGATCTGCCGGTGCACCGGCTACCAGAACATCGTCAACGCCGTTCAGGCCGCGGCGACGACCATGAGGGAGGCGTGATGTCCACGACGCACGAGGTCCGGGGCGTCGGCCACTCCGTCAAGCGCAAGGAGGACGCACGCTTCATCCAGGGCAGGGGCCAGTACTTCGACGACATCACCCTCCCGGGAATGCTGCACATGGAGATCCTCCGCAGCCCCTACGCCCACGCGCGACTGAAGTCCATCGACACCACGGCCGCATCCGCGCTGCCGGGCGTCGTCGCCGTCGTCACCGGCGAGCTGATGGCGCAGCACAACCTCGCGTGGATGCCGACGCTGTCGGGCGACACGCAGGCCGTGCTCGTCACCGACAAGGTGCGCTACCAGGGTCAGGAGGTCGCCTGCGTGATCGCGGAGTCGGCCTACGTCGCGAAGGACGCGCTCGAGCTGATCGAGGTCGAGTACGAGCCGCTCGACGCCGTGACGAGCCCGCAGCAGTCCTCGGCCGAGGGCGCGCCGCTGATCCGGGACGAGAAGGAAGGGCAGACGGACAATCACGTCTACCACTGGGAGGCGGGCGACAAGGACTCGACCGACCGCGCGTTCGCGGAGGCCGACCACGTCGTGGCCCTCGACACCTTCTACCCGCGCTGTCACCCGGCGCCGCTCGAGTGCTGCGGCTGCATCGCCGACGTCAACCCGGCCACCGGCAAGGCGACGATCTACCTCACCTCGCAGGCGCCGCACGCGCATCGGACGCTCTTCGCGATCGTCGCGGGCCTACCCGAGCAGAACATCCGGATCATCAGTCCCGACCTCGGTGGCGGGTTCGGCAACAAGGTGCCGATCTACCCGGGCTACGTCGTCGCGACCGCGGCCTCGCTCTTGATCGGACGGCCCGTGAAGTGGGTCGAGGACCGCACCGGGAACCTCATCTCGACGGGGTTCGCCCGGGACTACCACATGCGCGGGGAGCTCGCGGTCAAGGACGGGAAGATGACCGGTCTGCGGGCGACGCTCCTCTCCGACCAGGGCGCGTTCTACGCGGACGCGCAGCCGTCGAAGTTCCGCGCGGGCCTGTTCCACATCGTCACCGGGTCGTACGACATCCCGGCGGCGCACGTCGTCGCGGACGGCTGGTACACGAACAAGGCGCCGGGAGGCGTCGCGTACCGCTGCTCGTTCCGCGTCACCGAGGCGTCGTACCTGATCGAGCGGCTCGTCGACAACGCGGCCCACGAGCTCGACGTCGACGCGACGCAGTTCCGGCTCGACAACTTCATCCAGCCGGAGCAGTTCCCGTACCACTCGGCCACGGGGTTCGTCTACGACTCGGGCAACTACCCCGAGGCAATGCGCATCGCCCTCGAGAAGCTGGGCTACGAGGACCTGCGCCGCGAGCAGGAGGAGGCCCGGAAGGAGGGCCGCCTGCTCGGGATCGGGATCTCGTCCTTCACCGAGGTGGTCGGCGCAGGGCACGGCAAGGAGTACGACATCGCCGGCCTGCGCATGTTCGACTCCGCCGAGCTGCGGGTGCACCCGACGGGAAAGGCGATCCTGAAGCTCGGCGTCAAGGCGCAGGGTCAGGGCCACGAGACGACGTTCGCGCAGATCGTCGCGGAGGAGCTCGGGATCCCTTACGAGGACGTCGAAGTGCAGGAGGGGGACACCGACAACACGCCCTACGGCCTCGGCACCTATGCGAGCCGCTCGACCCCGGTCGCCGGCGCGGCGACGACCGTGATCTCGCGGAAGCTGCGCGAGAAGGCCCGCGAGATCGCGGCGCACCTGCTCGAGGCGTCGGCGGACGACATCGAGTTCGAGGCCGGACGGTTCTTCGTCAAGGGCTCGCCCGAGAGCGCGAAGACGATCCAGGACGTGGCGTTCGCCGCGTACACGAACCTCCCGGACGGCATGGAGGCGGGCCTCGAGGGCGTCACCTACTACGACCCGCCGAACATGACGTTCCCCTTCGGGACCTACGCCGTCGTGGTCGAGGTCGACCGGGGGACAGGCCAGTGGAAGCCGCTCAGGGTGGTCGCGGTCGACGACTGCGGCGTCCGGATCAACCCGATGATCGTCGAGGGGCAGATCATGGGCGGGCTCACGGAGGGCTACGCGATCGCGGCGATGCAGCTGATCGACTTCGACGAGGACGGCAACTGCATCGGCTCCAACTTCACGGACTACCTGATCCCGACCGCATGGGAGACCCCCGAGTTCGAGATCGGCGAGCTCTCGACGCCATCGCCGCACCATCCACTCGGCGCGAAGGGCGTGGGCGAGTCGCCGACGGTCGGGTCGCCCGCCGCGTACGTCAACGCCGTGATCGACGCGCTCTGGCACGCCGGTGTGAAGAACATCGACATGCCGCTGACGCCGGACAAGGTGTGGGCGGCGATGAACGAGGCGGGGATCGCCGAGTGACGGATCCCTCGCCCAGGCTCGACCGCGGGGCGGTGCTCGTCGAGGCGGGCCGGCTGGCCGCCGAGGGGCAGCCGTTCGTCCTCGCGACCGTGTCCTCCGTGCGGCGGCCGGCCTCGGCGCGGATCGGCGACCGTGGCATCGTCACCCCGGAGGGAAAGCTCGTCGGCTGGGTCGGGGGCGCCTGCTCGGAACCCGCGGTCGTTCGCGAGGCGCTGCGCGCGCTCGCCGAGGGGACGACCCGGCTGCTCCGCATCTGCCCTCCGGGAAGCTCGAGCGGAGAGGAGGGCGTCGTCGTGGCCGAGAGCTCCTGCGCGTCGGAGGGAACGGTCGAGGTGCTGATCGAGCCGCAGCTGCCGCAGCCGCTCCTCGCCGTGGTCGGCGAGAGCCCCGCGGCCGTCACCCTGCGTGACCTGGCGATCGCGGTCGGGTGGAGGGTGACGACCGACGTGGGCGCAGGAGCCGAGGCGGTCGTCGTCGCCACGATGGGCCGCGGCGACGCGGAGGCGCTCGACGCGGCCCTGGCGACCCCGGCGGGGTACGTCGGGCTCGTCGCGAGCTCCAGGCGGGCGGGCGTCGAGCTCGCGGCGCTCCGCGAGCGCGGCCTCGACGAGGAGACGCTGGCCCGCGTCCGGAGCCCGGCCGGGCTCGACCTCGGGCCGCTCACCCAGCAGGAGATCGCGGTCGCGGTGCTCGCCGAGCTCGTCGCGTGGCGCCACGATCGCGGGCCGCTCGGCGACCTCCCCGTCGAGGCGGTCGATCCGGTGTGCGGGATGACCGTCGCCGTGTCCGGCGACACGCCGAGCGCCGAGCACGAGGGCGCGACGTATTTCTTCTGTTGCCCGGGCTGCCGCGGGCGCTTCACGCGGAACCCCGAGAAGTACCTCGCCTCGGCGTGAGCCGGTTGGTGTCCGACTTCGCGTCGGACGCCCCTCTCAGCTCCCGGCGAAGCCGAGGATCAGCTCCGCCGTCTCGAGCGGGACGTCGAGCTGCGGTGCGTGGCCGACGCCTTCGAGCTCGACCCAGTCGGCCTGTGGGAGGAGCTGCTCGCGGTAGCGGATGGCGGCTCGGGGGAAGGGGAGGATCCGGTCGGCCGTGCCCCAGACGATCCGCACCGGACAGGTGATCCGCTCCGCCTCGAGCGGGTAGCCGTCGCTGAGCGCGCGGTCGATCATCGGGAGCGCGTCGCAGGCTGCCGCGCCGGCGATCAGGTGGGCGATCAGGCCGGCGGGGATGTGCTCGTAATGCGTCGTCAGGTAGGCGGTCGCGCTGCGTCGCCCTCCCGGTGACGAGGCGATCGCCTCGGCGTGCGGAGCAGCCTTGCGGACCTGATCGTGCATCGTCGCGAAGAAGCCGAGCGTCTCGGCGAGCGACGGATCGCCGTGCGCCCAGCCGCCCGCGGGCGCGAGCGCCACGACAGACCGTGCCCGTCCGCGGGCGGCGAGCTGGAGCGCCACGAACCCACCGAGCGAGTTGCCCACGAGGTGCGCCGTCTCGAAGCCCGCCTCGTCCATCGCGCGTTCGACAGCACTCGGCAGCAGGTCGACGGTCACCTCGCCGTCGAGCCGAGGGCCGCCCGCATGGCCGGGCAGCGTCGGCGCGAGCACGTCGTGGCGCCGCTCGAGAGCCGGCAGCACGAGCTCCCACGTGCGCCACGTGTCGGTGAACCCGTGGATCGCGACAAGAGGCGTACCGGAGCCGCCGCGGTGAGCGGGAGTGAACGTCACGCGTGGACGGTACGGGTCTCGGCAAGCCGAGCCGGGATATGATCGCCGCGATGTCGGTCGTCGACGAGCTCCGTGGGGTCCGGCTCTTCTCGGGGCTCAGCCAGCGTCAGCTGCGTCAGCTCGCCCGCCTGGCGAAGGAGCGTCAGTTCCGGCCCGGGGTGACGGTCGTCGAGGAGGGCACGATGAGCGGGGTCTGCTTCTTCATCGTCGCCGAGGGCGAGGGCTTGGTGAGCGTCGACGGCGAGGAGGTCGCTCGGATCGGTCCCGGCGACCATTTCGGCGAGCTCGCATTGATCAGCGAGGCGGCACGCACCGCCACGGTGACCGCCGTCACGCGCCTGCGCTGCCACGTGATCGCCTTCTGGGACTTCCGCAAGTTCGCGAGGGACAACCCCGACGTCGCGTGGAAGCTGCTCCAGCATCTCGCCGACCTGCTGGCCGGCGAGCGCGAACGGCGCGCCCGTGCGGCGCTCGCTCTCGGCTGACGTCGGATCCGTGATTTCCCCGATGCGGCGTCCCACGCCGTGGTCTGCACTGCGGCGGATGGCGTGCGGCGGAGCGTGCACGACGAGGGCTGCCGGGGTCTCGACGCTCGCGGCGGGCTTCGGGCTGGTCGGGCTCGGGCTCTGGGCGCGCCGGGACGTGCGCCGCGGCCTCGAGCGCGAGCGGATTGTCTCGACACCGGGCTCAAAGCCGCCGAGCGCTCCGGTCGTCGACGCGGGCGCGGCGCGCTCGCTCGCGGAGGTGATCCGCGACGCGACGCTCTCCTCGACGGGAGGGACGACGTACGGCGACACCCCGAGCTACGTCGACGCCGAGGGTCGCCCGACGCCGGAACGGAAGCTCGCCGCGCTGGATCCGGTCACCGGGAAGCCGGTCCAGAACCCGGCACAGGCTCTCTGGCTCCAGTCGACGACGCTTCAGACGGCGCTCATGCAGGCATATCTCGCTCAACGCCTCGCCGAGCTGACGGTCGGCCTCGGTGCCGTCCTCGTCGGCGTCGGCACCGGCCTGGCGGCCGTTCCACGCCGCTGAGGCCGCGACGCGCGACGCGAAGGCGCGCGCGAGGCCGGCAGTTGCGCAGGCCCCACGCAGGTCGTTCGAGTCTCAGACGAGTCGCCGCCGCCCGCCGCGGCCCTCGAGCGCCGACGCGAGCCAGAGGATCGCGACCGCGCCGAGAATCGCCGCCACCCACGTGCTGAAGTCCCAGAACTCGTCGATCGGGTCGCCCAGGCCGAGCAGTGACGCGACGAGGCCGCCGAGAAGGGCGCCGCCGATGCCGAGCAGCGCCGTCATCACGATTCCCAGCCCCTCGCCGCCCGGGAAGATCCTCTTCGCGATGATCCCGGCCACCAGGCCGAGCACGATCCAGCCGATGATCCCCATGTCGTCTCCTTGGTGGCGGTCAGGCGGCCTGCGTGCCGGCGGGAGAGCTCCGCCGGGCCGCGACTGCGCCGACAGCGAGGGCGAGTCCGCTCAGCGCGCCCGCGCCGATCAGCAGCCGACGCCGTCTCGGCGCCCGCCCGGCCAACCTGTTCAGCTTGCGCTCGATCCGCTTCCGGGACACCCAGGCGACGAGCGCCCCGAGCAGTGCGTTCCGTTTCGTGAACACCTTCATGTCGGCCGGGGTACCCGCGGCGTGCCGAGCGGAAACCGATCCGGCCGTCATGGCCGCCGTGGTTGACTGACGACCATGCAGGCGAGCGCGGGCCCGGAGCGGCGCCGGGCCCGAGAGGGCCGGCTCGCGATCCTCCTCGCCGCAGTCGCGTGGTCGACGGCGGGCCTGGGGCAGCGCGGCCTCGACGCGTCCGCGGTCACCCAGGTCGCCGGACGGGCCTTCTTCGCCGCGCTCGCCCTCCTCGCCCTCGTGCTGGCCATGGAGCGTCGAGGGACCATGCGCGCGTTCCTCGGGATGGGCAGGTCGGGCCTCGCGATGACGGTGTTCCTCGCGATCTCCTCGGGAGCGTTCCTGCTCGCGCTGAACCACACGTCCGTCGCGAACGTGCTCTTCATGCAGGCGGCCGCGCCGATGATGGCGGCGCTGCTGGGCTGGGTGCTGATCTCCGAGCCGGTCGACGGGCGCACGTGGGCGGCGCTTCTCCTGGCCGGCGCGGGGGTCGCGGTGATGGCGGCCGGCTCGCTCGACGCCGGGATCGCGGCCGTCGGCCTTCCGTTGCTGATGACGGCGTCCTTCGCGGTGGTGATCGTGATCGCGCGGCACCGGCGGGACGTCTCGATGATGCCCGCGACGTGCGCTTCGCAGGTGCTCGTCGTGGTCGTGTGCGCGCCGTTCGTCACCCTTGGCTCGGTGAGCGGGAGCGACTGGGCGATCCTCGCCGCGCTCGGCGTCGGGCAGATGGTCCTCGGCCTCGCCTTCCTGACGATCGGCGCGCGACTGATCCCCCCGGCCCAGGTCGCGCTGATCTCGTTGCTCGAGGTCGTGCTCGGGCCGCTCTGGGTCTGGCTCGCGTACGGCGAGCGCCCGTCGTCGGCGACGCTCGTCGGCGGCGCGATCGTCGTCGCGGCCGTCGTCGTGCAGGCAGTAGCGCCCATGCCCGCCGGCCGCGGTGCCGCGAGCGAAGCGCATGTCTAGGGGCGTGCCAGCACCTTGCCCGGGTTCATGATCCCGTTCGGATCGAACAGCTCCTTGATGCCGTGCATCAGCGGCAGCAGGTCGCCGTGCTCGCGCTCCAGGGCGTGGATCTTGCCGAGCCCGATTCCGTGCTCTCCGGTGCTCGTCCCACCACGGGCGAGCGCGTCCTCGACGAGCGCGTCGACCAGCTCGTCCGACGCCCGCAGCTCCTCGGGATCGTCGGGGTCGACGTGCAGCGAGAGGTGGACGTTCCCGTCTCCCGCGTGGCCCACGATGCCGGCGACGAGGCCTCGGCGATCGACCTCCTCACGCGCGAAGGCGACGGCGCCTGCAAGCTCGGAGAGCGGAACGCAGATGTCGGTCGGGCGGTGCTTCTTCCCCGGCACGGCGGCGCCAGAGGCGTACGCCGAGGCATGGCGGGCGGCCCAGAGCCTCGCCCGCGCCGTCGGGTCGCGCTCGGCGACGACGTCGGTCGCGCCCTCTGACGCGGCGATCTCGCGGACGAGGTCGAGGTCCGACGCGACGGCGCCCTCGCTCCCGGACGCCTCGACGAAGAGCGACGGCCCGGCCGGGAGATCGGTGCCGGAGTAGGAGTTGATCGACGCGATCGTCCACGCGTCGAGCAGCTCCGCTCGCGTCACGCCGGCCCCGCCCGCGACGATCGTGGCGGCCGCACGGCACGCCGACTCGAGGTCAGGGAACGAAAGGCGGAGGACGACCGACTCCTCGGGTATGCCCTGGAGACGAAGTGTCAGCTCGGTGATCACGCCGAGCGTGCCCTCCGAGCCGACGAAGAGACCGAGGAGGTCGTAGCCGGCGGACGTCTTCGGTGCGCGGCTGCCCGCACGGACGACGCGCCCGCCCGCAAGGACCGCCTCGAGAGCCAGGATGTTCGCGCGCATCTTCCCGAAGCGCACCGTCGTGGTCCCTGCCGCGTTCGTCGCCGCCATCCCGCCGAGCGTCGCGTCGGCGCCGGGGTCGACGGGAAAGAACAGGCCGTGTTCTGCGGCCGCGCGTTCGAGCGCGCTTCGCGGGACCCCCGGCTGCACGGTCGCCGTCAGGTCGGCCGGCGAGAGGTCGAGAATCCGGTCCATCCGGCTGAGGTCGAGCGAGATGCCGCCGGCGACGGGGATCACGTGGCCCTCCAGGCTCGAGCCGGCGCCGAACGGCGTCACGGGGATGCCGAGGCCGTCGGCGAGGGCGAGGACCGCGGAGACGTCTCCCGTCGAGGTCGCGTAGACGACGACGTCGGGTCGCGCGGGCCGGTGGAAGGAGATGTCGCTCGCGTGCAGGTCGCGCTCGGAGTCCCCGTCGGAAACGCGGCTTCGGTCGCCCACGGCGACGGCGAGCGCCTCGCGCAGCTCCTCGGACGTCACGTCAGCGCTCGCGCGGCTGCCAGCCGAACCGCTTTGCGGCGACGACGTACCCCGCGATCCCCCAGGCGAGAAGCACGCCGACTGCCGTGAGGTCGTGCGTCAGCCCTCGCCCGTGGAGATAGGCGGCCTGGAGAAGGTCGATCAGGTAGGTCAGCGGAAGCACGTCCGCGATCTTCTGCAGCACCTCGGGGTAGCTTCGCGTCGGCCCGAAAGACCCGGAGAGAAACGCCATCGGCAGGATCACGAGGTTGATGACCGCCGAGGAGCCCTCTGCGGAGCGGATCAGGGAGGCTGCCCCGAAACCGAGGCCGGCGAACGCGACGCCGCCGAGCAGCACGACGGGGATCACCGCCGGCCAGCTCTCGGCCCCGCGCGCGTCGTACAGAAAGATCCCGAGCAGCACCGTGACGAGCATCTGGAGCACGAAGACGAAGAGCGTCGACACGAGGACGGCCGCGAGGTAGGTCGCGGCCGGCAGCGGTGTCGCGCGGAGGCGCTTGAGGATGCCACCCTCGCGCCGGATCACCATCGTGATCGCGAGACCGCCAAAGGCGGTGTTCGCGCAGCCGTAGCCGATCATCCCGACGAGCAGCCGGTCGGCCGCGGGGACGCCGTCGATCGTCCCGTCGTACACGGCGCCGAGCAGGAGGAAGAGCATCGGCGGGAAGATGAAGACGAACACGGCCGACTCGCGGTTCCGCCAGAACATGAGCTGCTGCATCCGCAGCTCGTGGAGGAACAGTGCGAGCGACCGCGTGGTGCCCTCCTCCCGTGCGGGGGCCCGCCGTGGAGCAGCGGTGTCGGCCTCGGCCCTCACGACTCGTCTCCGTCGACGAGCTCGAGGTAGACGTCCTCGAGCGTCGGACGCCGAACCTCGAGTCCCTCGAGCTCTCGCCCTTCGGCGACGGCGCGCGCCGTGAGGTCTGCCAGCACGCGCGTGGGCTCGGCCGTCGCGACGACGACTTCGCGGCCGTCGTCGCGGTAGCGGATCTCGACCTGCGGCGCCGCGCCGATCAGCTCCGCGGGCGTCCCGATCCGGACGAGGCTCCCCTCCCGGATCACGGCCACGCGGTCGGCGAGCTGCTGCGCCTCGTCGAGGTAGTGGGTCGTCAGGAGGATCGTCTTGCCGAGTGAGCGGAGCGAGCGGACGAGCTCCCAGGCCGTGCGCCGCGCGGCCGGGTCGAACCCCGTCGTCGGCTCGTCGAGGAACACGAGCTCCGGGTCGCCCACGAGGGCGATCCCGAGGTCGAGCCGGCGCTTCTGTCCACCGGAAAGCGTCTTCACGCGCTCGCTCGCCTTCTCCGCGAGGCCGACGAGCTCGATCACCTCGTCGACGTCACGCGGCTCGGCGTAGTAGCCCGCGAACATGAGGTGCACCTCGCGGACGGAGAGCGACGGGGGCAGCTCCGACTGCTGCAGGACGACGCCGATCCTCTCGCGATGTCGCCGGTCGCTGCCCCACGGGTCGACCCCGAGCACCCGGACGTCGCCCCCGTCCCGCTCGCGGTAGCCCTCGAGGATCTCCACGGTGGTGGTCTTGCCCGCGCCGTTCGGCCCGAGCAGGCCGAAGACCTCACCGGCGAGGACGTCGAAGTCGATCCCCCGGACCGCCTCGCGGCCGTCGTAGGCCTTGCGCAGCCCGCGGACGCTGATCGCCGCCGCGGAGCTCACGCGTGGAGCTCGAGCTCGGCCATCGCCCCGGGCGAGAACCCGGGGTCGGCGCCGGTCGCGGCGAGGGCGATCTCCGAGCAGTCCGGCTGGTGCCCGACCGTGGCGACCGGCCCCTTCTCGTCCGCAACCGCCTCGCGGAGGCCGGCGAGCGTGGCACCGGGCGCGAGCCGGCGGTCGACCTGCAACGACGCTCCGGTCGCGTCGGCGATCGCCTCGGCCGTCTGCCGGGCGCGGACGAGCGGGCTCGTGAGAACGAGGACCGGAGGCTCGGCGGCGGCGGCGAGCCGCTCGGCGAGCTCTTCTGCCTGGCGGCGGCCCTTGCCGGTCAGCTCGCGCAGCTCGTCCGGCTCGCCGGGCGCGGCCTTGGCGTGTCGGCAGAGGTAGACGCGCACAGAGCCGAGGATAGTCGCGCCTGGGCGTAGGCAGTCGCATCCCGGGCGCGGCTTCGGCCTCGCCCGCCTTCCTTCGCACCTGCCCCGCTATAACCGGTCGATGCCGACCTATCGCTACGTCTTCGCCGACGTCTTCACGGACGTCCCCCTCACGGGCAACCAGCTCGCCGTCTTCACGGACGGGCGCGGCATCGAGGCCGAGACCATGCAGGCGATCGCGCTCGAGATCGGCTTCTCGGAGACGGTCTTCGTCCTCCCGCCGGAGAGCGGTGGGACGGCCCGCATCCGGATCTTCAACCCGCGGGCCGAGATGCCATTCGCCGGGCATCCGACGCTCGGCACCGCCTTCGTGCTCGGCGCACCGTTGCAGCTCGGCGTGATCGCGCTCGAGACGGGCGTCGGCATCGTTCCCGTCCTGCTCGAGCGCGACGACTCGGGGCGGATCGTCTTCGGCCGGATGACCCAGCCTGTGCCGCGAATCGAGCCGGTCGAGGATCCCGAACGCGTGCTCGCCGCCGTCGGCGCGGCGCGGTCGCTCCAGCCGGTCGAGCTCTACGACAACGGCGCGCGGCACGTCATCCTGACGCTCGAGGGGCACGCGCTCGCGACGCTTCGTCCCGATCGGGAGGCGATCGCGGAGCTCGGCGTCACCGGGGTGAACTGCGTCGCCTCGGTCGACGGCGGGTGGCGGAGCCGCATGTTCTGGGCGAACGGCGAGGACCCGGCCACGGGCTCGGCGGCCGGCCCCATCGCGTGCCATCTCGCCCGGCACGGGCTGATCGCCTGGGGCGAGGAGATCGTGATCGCTCAGGGCGTCGAGATGGGCCGCCCCTCGTCACTCCACGCGCGCGCCGAGGGCGGCGA
>Ga0173483_10000140_pt1 | contig 17603 bp, 19 predicted proteins | sample NitcycUS178409R2_FD_122621 | JGI IMG/M metagenome (GOLD analysis project Ga0173483, IMG submission 122621) | Soil microbial communities from Arlington Agricultural Research Station in Wisconsin, USA - Nitrogen cycling UWRJ-S178-409R-2 (version... | ecosystem: Environmental > Terrestrial > Soil...
CGTATTCAAAAGTGGCTATCTAGGGTAGTTTAGAGGCACTTTATTTAAGGCTACGGACCTTCCTACATCTTTATATGATATGACATTGTACATATAATGACCGTCATATGGACGATTTTGACAAGGACTTCCCAGACTTTAATTGGAAGAATATTCCTGCCTACAGGCATCCTCTAGGAAAAGATTGCCCATGTCCAAAACATGAGTACATTCGTGAACAGATTAATATATCTAAGACTATAAGCAGTAATAAATGGGAGGCTAGTCCAGAGAAAAAGAGAAAAACCCAAGTCACTCTTAAATTATGTCCAGATCATTATAGCGTCTATTTTGAGGAGGTAATTCCATCTATGCCTCTGAAGTATCGACTAATGACGAAAATTGCACTTAAAATTGGCGCAGTGGTAGTTCAAAAAATACCTTATATGCAGTCCGATCAATGCTTCTATTGTAAATTTGGTTCAGGGGGTTTTGATAAGAAAACACCTATAATTCGGTAGGGAAAATAATGCTAAATAATTGAGCTTTCTATATCCTAAGTTGGATTAATTTCTATATTACTGATAATTGTAGGTGCTATAGGCAGTTATAGGATGGATATAAAGCTAATATTGTGGCTTCACTTTCATGTTTAAGGCAATTGTTTCTCTTAGAATTCTTCGTTGGGCCTGGATGACTTAGAATCTACAAGCATATTTCGAAACATTGCAGCCTGATTTGAAGCAAAACCGAGAGAAAGCATATTACGTAAAATAATGTATAAGTAGGGAAAATCTTGAAAATCTTGCCTCATCTCTGATCTGTATCCATCAAAAAAGGCCTTTTCTATTGCGTAGTATTGAAAGCTTTCAAAATCAATAACACTTGCTAGGAATGAACCTATATCCATACTTCTAGAGAAGATTGAATCTTTTTTTTGCATAAATCCTAAATCCGTTCTGACAACTAGATTATCCGATGTTACAAGATAATTCTGTGACTTATTATCTATAAACACATATCCTGCCTTATGTAACTTTCCAGTTAAAGCTCCTGCTTGAAAAGCTAATGATGGTGTGTCTTTGCCCTCAGAAAATGCTCTGTAAAGATCACCACCTTCTACGTATTCTTCAACAAGTGCTGTATCTGAATGGGATATTAACCCCGGTGTAGGAATTCCTAACTGTCCCAAATTTCTTCTCATCTTGTAACCTTCACTGTTTATTGTCATCCTTCCAAGTAATGGTGGAGAAGATGGATGTCCCAAAAGTATTGAAATTAAGGTGTATGCTGATATTAAGAGATACTCGTGAAAATCCTTGGTTCGTTTATTTCGTTTAACAACGACTTTTTGTCCATTTAACTCTTCTATCGATATGTCTCTTTGCCAATTGATGAAATACAACTATGAAAACTATAGTACTATACTAGTATAAATTTTTCAATATTTAATAAGACGTACTGCAAATCAAAGATGTTGGAGATACACCAAGGATATGGGAACGTCAGGAAATTCTTTAGTTCTGAGAATGCTTCGAGTTATGATTCTATCGTACATTTTACTACCTTTGGCCGAGATTCTTCTTGGAAAAAACAGATTATAAACATCATTAGTAACCAAGGTTCGGCTCTTGATCTTGCCTGTGGAACAGGAATCCTTTCTTCAATGCTTACAAATAATGCTGTGATGATGAAGGTGATTGGTTTGGATTTGATATTTGATTATTTACAAATTGCTAAAAAGAAAGGAAAAAATTTCCTTCTTACCAATGGAACAGCAGAAATATTGCCTTATAAGTGTGAATGTTTTGATTTTGTAATATCATCATATCTAGCAAAATACGTCGACATTAAAAGAGTTGTAGATGAATGCTGGCGTGTTCTAAACCATTACGGTACAATAGTTTTTCATGATTTTACTTATCCAAAAAACATTTTACTGCAGAATTTTTTGAGAGCCTATTTTGTGATTTTAAAAATGATGGGTTATCTGGTCAAATCGTGGAGGGTTGTTTTCCATGAGTTGTATCAACTAGTAAGGACTAGTAGCTGGGTTGCACAGATGACGGAGTCGCTTGAGGAGAGAGGATTTAAAAATGTATCATGCAAGTTCTATACGTTTGGGATGGCTGCAATCATCTCTGCGATAAAACCATGAATGAAGATACCCGCTTGAATGAATGGTTCGTACCAAAATTTGGGCCTCTCAGATTTCGGATTTTTATAGGGTTACTATTCATTCCATATACTGGGATGTGTATATCTTTCACAATACTAGGTTCCATGCTATCCTATAATATAGTGTGGGATCGAGTCGGAGCACTTGTTCTTATATATGCATTGGCCCTTGGAATATCCGCTCATGCAGCCGATAGTCTAGGTTCACGAAAGATCAAGCCTTGGGGTGATTACCTTAATAAGAAACAGTTATGGCTATTAGTAATGTTGGGTCTGGTGGCGGCATATTCTATAGGAATTTATTATATGGTGCTTTATGTACCATTACTCTGGCTAATAGCTATTCTAGAAGGATTTTTTATTTTTACATATAATTTCGAATTATTCAATGGATATTTTCATAATGATTTGTGGTTTTCAATCGCTTGGGGTGTGTTGCCGCTATTGGCAGGGTTTATAATGCAAACAAATTCGATTGGAATTATGCCATTAGCCTTCTCTGCTATTGCGGGTGTTATTAGCTATATAGAAATTAAAATATCTAGACCTTATAAAGAATTAAAAAAAAGAATTGTACAAGATGAATGTCGTGTCAAACGATTGGAAACCGGTCTTAAAACAATTAGTTTGGCAACTATAGCGTTTGCTTGTGTGTCAATTATTTATAGGCTCTTGTCAGCTCATCATTTTTTTGATATTTGAAGTATTTGTGTAAGGTAATGGCTATAGTTTCTATAGATATAGAAGATTTCAGAAGCATGATAGAAATAATTTCTGATCTTGAAAATAAATCGAACCATAAACTCCATTTATTTGAAAAAATCCTCTTAGCTGAAACTGGAACTGTAGAGCAAGTCTTGAGTATATTAACAAATTCTGAAATTATGGTAAAAATTCTGAAACAAAAGGAGTCCTATCAATTAATTGAGCGAGAAGTAAATATTATTAACAAAAAAACAGGTAAAAAGCTAGCATATGCGAGATCAAATATTATTCCGTCTAATTTGCCTTATGAAATAATAAGCCGGATAAAACGTAAGGATGCGGGAATAGGGAGCATTATTACATCTGCTGAACTTGAGACATTTAGAAAAATCCTTAGAATAGGATATAATTCTAGAACTAAATCAATTTTTAGAATATATCAAATTATATATAAAGGAAACATAGGTTTTGAAATAAGGGAAGTTTTTCCAAGATTTGCTAAACCCTCAGAACAATAACTATTTTCAAACTGTATATTCATTCTACTATAAACTTCAAAACTGAACTAACTTCTCTAATTCTTAGGATCTACCTCATTGTTGTTCTATCGAAAACTCTCATTTTAGGACTTATAGCGTAGTGGACCGGGTGGGATTTGAACCCACGACCTCAGCAATGCCAATGCCGTATCCTACCGGACTAGACGACCGGCCCTTTAGCAATATTCCAACAGTTTTATTTGGTATTAATACGTTTAACATGAAGAAACAATGTTATAACTATCCTATCATGTGTAAAGTATTGGTATAGAGTGGCACTGGAACAGTCGATTGGAGCAGTAATAAAATATCAGCCTTCAACTGAAAATATAGAATCTTCTGAATTTCTCCTGCTAAAAAATAAGAGAGGTTTCTGGGGTTTTCCACAGGGACACAAAGAGAAGGGAGAAACCGAAATCCAGACTTTAATGAGAGAAGTATCAGAAGAAACGGGAATTACCTATTTAGATATTCAATCATATGTTGGAAGGATTCGATATTCTTATTTTAAAGCAGATGGTATGAGAGCTGAAAAGGAGGTTAGGTTTTATTTTGCTACTACATCTACTAGGAAAATTAGGCTCTCTGCTGAACATGGTGGATTCATGTGGGTAACTTTTTTAGATGCTTTGTCTATACTTGATCATCGACAACTAAAATCAATATTGGTTAAAGGTCATAGAAAAGGTCTATATTGACTGCTTAAGACTCCACTGAGTGCGACGTTATAGTAATAGATTTATACTCAGGCTTAGACGAAATAAAGAGAGGAAAATGATGGCTGGTAAGAGTATAGTTTTAACTGCGGATCGCAGTCTTATGACAAATTACAGAGGAAACTTCCTCTATGGTTTTATTGCCTGCGGGCCTTATGAGCTCGTCCCTGAATTTGTATTTGACAAGTTATTCTGTCCCAGTGTTGAGACTAATCAAAATACTGGAGGAGTCAAGGTTGCCCAGTGTGGATTAAGAAGAATTGAAGCTGCCCTTTTAAAAGAGTATAAACGTGAGGATATTTTCCTTGCTCATCCGGAAATGCTTCACAAATGTATTGGATCAGAAACAAAAGTTGTGGGAATTAACGTAATGGATCCGCTTGGTATGGCACCAGTTACTACTACAATGTCGCCTGAAAAATTGTCCTATGTAGCTATGAAATTTAAGAAGATGTGTGCATCTATTATTCAATTAAAAAAGAAATTTAAATTCAAAGTCGTGGTTGGCGGAAATGGTGCATGGGAGCTATCAAAGCCTGACAGGATGAAAATTCATGGAATTGATACCGTTGTGATAGGAGAAGCTGATGAACTTGCTCTTGACCTTTTCCATGATTTAGAGACAGGTGATGCCCCAGAATTATTGCACACTTTTGTTAGAAATATTGAAAATATTCCTATGATCCGTGGTCCAACTATAAACTCTTTGATTGAAGCTATGCGTGGTTGTGGGAGAGGCTGTGACTTTTGTGACGTTAATAAGCGTTCGAAGAAGGATATTCCATTGGAGCGATTACAGGAAGAGGCTAAAATTAATTTGGAATATGGTTTTGACTCTATTTGGCTTCAGTCAGATGAGATGCTACTTTATGGGTGTGACAATAGAGACTTCATTCCAAATTCCGATGCAATTGTGGATTTATGGAAAGGATTGAAATCTCTAGGTGCAAACTTTGTAGGAACTACACATATGACGTTATCTGCTGTCGCATCTTCAGCCAGCCTCATCGAGAAACTTTCTAAGATTAATGAAATGGATGTAAGCGGAAGATGGCTAGCAACTAATCTTGGTGTAGAGACAGTAGCGCCAAGAATGGTCAAAAAACATCTAGGTATAAAGGCAAAGCCATACCAACCAGATGAATGGGGGGCAGTTGTAAGAGAAGGGTGTAAAATTCTAAACCAGAACCACTGGTTTCCGGCACTGACTTTGATTATAGGGTGGCCAGATGAAACGCCAGACGAAACACAGTATACAATTGATCTTATTGAAGATTTTAGAGAAATGAATATGAGGGGTCTAGTCGCGCCGTTGCTTTATCAAGACTTCTCAGAAAGGAATTCAATGCACTTTGGCAACCTGAATGAAGCACAGTTTACATTGTTTTGGAAATGCTGGGAGCATAATCTTAGAGTCATAAATGACATCATTCCAATCATTATTAGAAATAAGACTTATGGTCCAGCAATGAAAATATTCATGGCAGGGTTGATAAAAGCAGGAACGTGGGCTATACTGAGATATCTTAAAGGATTGTCAAAAGACCTCTTTAATGGTCAAGTTCCTGAGGACATTATAGATAAATATTCGAGAAAAAGATCCGTGACTGCTTCATTACCGCCACGGCTCTGATCTACATTTTTTTGCTAGACTCCAAATATGTAATTGCGCTGTCTGCTACGGTTGCTCTTTTAGGAGTCAAGACAATGAAATAATTCTTGTCTGCACGTTCAACTGCAGTAACTGTCTTATATTTCTTTGTCGCAATATCAAATTCTATCATTCCTGGTTCCAATGTATTTTTTGTATAAACCATCATTAATACGTCTCCTGACAATGGGGTTAGTGGTACTATCGAAAATACATAGCCTTTATATGAGCTAACAGGCAGAACCTGCTTCATATAAGGCGCTATAGATATAAGATAAAGGAAAACATCTTCTATGGTTGAGAATTCTTCGACTTCAAATTTCATATAATATTCTGCAATGTTTCCATGATATAAGGATTTAAAAAGCGAAAAATAATATAATGGAATTTATCCATACGACTCAAATTTGACCTCATAGCTACTATCTTTTCTCTTATTACGTTCAGTAACGAAACCTTTTGGAACCAGATAATCTAGCGATCCATCTACAGTTCCTTGCCATCCACATACATAAAAGGAAGTATTTTCTGTGGTTATCTTTTCACCTACTAATTCCTCAAGCGGTGACCGGTCAGTTCCTGCTTTGGGCCTCAAGAATGTTTCCACTCTGCCTTTTTGACCTCCCCAAGATCTATTGAACCATTCTTGAGGTCTACTGATACTTGCTCTATATCGGAAGTTCCATTTATCTCTACCACTATCGATGCTTTCTTGTTCTAATTCAGTTAATAATTCACGATAGCTTAATTCGTCTACATAACTTGCCCCGTGTAATACAACTATCTCGCGCGTGCTTCCAATTGCTTTCATATGCAAGGAGTACGATATGAAGGGAGCCAAACCTGTTCCGCCTCCTATGAGGACCATCCTTCTATTATCAGGAGCACCATTATGCAACTTTTCATTAATAGTAAAGATTCCAGTTGGTTTCACCCATATGATCTCATCTCCTTCTTTTTTACTAAATAACTCTGTGGTTAAACGTCCGGGGACTGGTTTTCTTACCCACCTTATAACTAGTTCAAAATATTTTTTTTGCTCTGGTTGAGAAGCAATAGAATACGCTCTACGAACAATTTTTCCTTCAGTTGGTATGTGGAGGCCTAATGTAACAAACTGACCTGCTTTGAAGTCTGGAACAAGGCCGTCATTAGGTTTCACGCGGAAGATGGCGAGGTCTTCTTTGAGTACACGAATATATGAAATCGTACCCTTATTATCAACTACCATTCAATTCTCACATTAATTTATGCTAAATAAATATATTGTTACTTCATCTATGTTCGTATTAACAAGTAAATTTTATTTAGAGATAATGCTTTATAGAGAATATTGGAATGGTTCAAGAAGTCTTTTTCTTACACTGTCGACGAAATAGATCAACTTACGCAGACAATAAACGAACAAGGCTCAGAACAGCGAAAGGCAATGAGCGCTTTTTCTAAAGCAATGAATAATTTTGCGACGGAAAGATCCCTTGAAACATGTCTTGAGGCTCTAAATACATCTATACAGATTGCTAATATTAGAAGTAAACTAGTTGAATCATATGAGTATTACGCAAGATTATTAGAAAAGGAAATTACTAGGATAAACAAACCTCAAAACAAAGAGAGACGCGCATGATGTAAATTATGCTAGATAATTGCCAAACTTTTAAACCCATAACAGTGCTTGGGAAATGCCTGATTAATTAAGAATCAGTCTACGATCTTGTAATGGTAATAATGCTTGAAGTAGAAGCTATTACGAATCATACAATACAAAAATTCAGCGATTCTTGTTAACATGTCAACTTCAAAAGCTTATTAGTGGAACGTTTTTTACCTTTAAGTTATTTCAAGATTAGCTTAGCGCTGTAAGAAAATACATCACGAAGGCGTATTCTGAGGATACAACAGGATTAACAACTCAATATCATGGCTTGGATTTGTTAGAGTGAAGATACCAGTTCTGGTAGATCTAATAAAACTTAAAACCAATAAAATCTACCTATTATTGAAACACAATACGGTTCCTGATCATCCCGAGCTTTTCAATAGTAATCTCGACTATATCACCGTCTTTCAAATACTTCGGTTCCTTCATTGACATTGCTACACCTGCTGGAGTGCCTGTAGAAATGATATCTCCTGCTTCTATGGTCATTACCATGCTCAAACTTGAAATTATTCTCTTTATTGGCAATACCATGTTTATACTGGACGAATTCTGACGGGTCTCTCCATTGACTTTAGTGAGGATTTTTAGATTTTGTGGATCTCCTACTTCCTCTTTAGTTGTAATCCATGGACCACATGGAGCAAAAGTGTCGATACTCTTTGCACGAGTATATTGTTTGTCCTTGAATTGGATATCTCGAGAGGATACATCATGCAAAATCATGTATCCAAAAACAGGCTCTAGGGCTTGATTTTCAGATATTTTTTTTGTATCTTCTCCAATTATTACTGCAATTTCTGCTTCATAATCTAAACGTTTTACAAATGATGGGCAGATTATATCATTGAAAGGAGAATTCAGTGTAGTTCTTGGTTTCATGAATATTACAGGTTCATCAGAAGGTGTTAGCCCTGCATCTCTGGCGTGATCATAATAGTTGAACGCTAGACAGATTATCTTGGGCGGATTTGAAATGGGTGCCAAAAGTCCAATATCTTCAACTCTGTGATTATACATTAATTTATTTTGATGTTCTTTTACTTCGTCTAGCCAACCCTTAAACATAAATTCCTTAATGTTCGAAGGGATAGGAATACTAGTTTGTTCTTGAATTTCTGATTTAGTAATTAGTCGCTTTCCGTCATCAGAAATAACGGCGTATGTATCTCCTTCCTTAGCATTCTTTATTCTTGCAATCTTCATTGTTCCCATCTACCTGTGGATAAATATCGCAGTATTATTATCATCAACTCTACAGAATCCAAATCTTACAAATTGAATCCTAGTATCTATCTTGAGAGTTGACACAAATGACTCTGCATATCCTTCACAGATCTCGAGACTATTTGGGTTGTATTTCTCTCCCAAGTATAATTCTCTAGTTATCACAACTTTGTAAGGAATTACATCACTCTTTGCAACCCATTGGATCTTTGGTATGGCTTGTTTTATATTCTCTGGTATAGCAGCAGCAATTAATGCCTTCTTAGCATGTTTAGACTCTAACTTGATTATCTTTATATTATATAACTCCATTAGTCTGATCTCATCATTAATATCGAGTTTCGCTGCATCTTCAGCAGAAATATAAAATGAGTTTGAAACCGGGACTTTTCTTGTACCAAGATCGTTATTGGGATGATTCTTTAGTGTTATCTCCTTTGAAGAAGCGTTTTGAATCTGCAATTCTACAGGATCCTTAACAAAGAATAATCTCATACAGTGCGAATCAATAATTTTTCTATTGAATGCTTCAAGGGTTTCAACTGGAGGTTTTGTTTCAGCAAGTGTCAATCCTAATGAAAGAACAAATTTTCTTATTGCTTCAGGTAAGAAACCTCTTCTTTTAATTCCCATCAAAGTTGGGAGACGGGGGTCACTCCAACTTTTAATAATGCCTTTTTCTATCAGTGGCTTTATTTTTCGTTTGGAAACTGGAACTCCATTAAATTCTAACCTCGAAAATTCTATCATTAAAGGCTTTCGAAGTCCAAGCCTATCGAGTATTGCAAAGTACAATGCATTTCGTAATTCATACTCCTTTGTTCGCATTGCATGTGTTACTCCATCAATGCTATCTTCGACCGGCGCTGCGAAATCATAAGTTGGCCATAGCCGAATTTTATTACCCAATTTTGGATGCTCGCCATCTATTATCCTAAAAAGAGTGGGGTCTCTCATTGCAGTATTTTGGTCAGACATGTCTCCCTTAAATCTAATAATCGCGGCGTTATGCTCGAAAGATCCATCAAACATTTTTTTTAATCGATCCAAAGCCATGTTCAAATCCTTTCGACATTCGCATGGAAGCCCTCTTGCCCTAAGATCATGAATTGTTTTCTGATTACAAGTGCAAACATATGCCCCGCCAGAGAGGATCAATTTTTTACCATATTCATGTAACAATTGGATATCATCAGAACTATTTTTTACTATATCAGGCCTTATTCCAAGCCATTCCAAGCCTTCACTAATTGCTTCATAGTATTCCAACTTTTCATTTAATGGGTTTGTATCGTCAAAGCGTAAAATGAATTTTCCATTATACATGTGTGCATATTCCTCATCAATGATGGCTGCCTTAGCATGCCCTATATGAGGATAACCGTTTGGCTCTGGTGGAAATCTTGTAACCACGCTTCCTATCTCAGCACCTTCTAATGGCGGTAAGGGTGCCTGGGAGCTTTCGGTGAGTTTCTTTTTTTGAGATTCTCCAGGTGCGGCTTCCTCGAGCAATGCTTTTTGATCTGCTAAGGAAAGTGAATTAATTTTCTGTACTATTTCTGTGATTTTAGGAATCAGATTCTTCAAATTATTTCGAAGATCTGGTCTAGATCCTATGACTTTTGCAATAACTGTGTCAACTCTCGACTTTCCTTTATATTCAAGTGCATTTTTCAATACAGTAACTTTGATGATTTTCTCAGTATCTTCGTTAAAAGTCACATTACATGCTCCTTTCTACTATAAAATTGGCAGAAGATTCTAGCGCCTTCTTAGCATCTGAGTCATCATAGTTTTCAATTGATTTTATTGCTCTGTATATATGTGCTTTTGCAGCATCTCTTACATGTTGATCTATGCCAATAGCAGAAATCGTTTTGGCTGCTTCCTCTAAATCAATACTTGAGGCATCTTTTGATCTAAATACTTTTAGGATCTTGTCCTTGTTTTCACCTTTTGCATAGTTCAGTGCGAGAAGGATTGGATATGTATTTTTACCTTCTCTTATGTCGTTTCCCACTGCCTTTCCCGTAATTTTCGGATCTCCTATTATTCCAATCAAATCATCAATTAATTGAAATGCAATACCTACATTCCTTCCAAATGATGAAAGGTTTTCAACATCTTGTACACTCGGATCCATGGCGGATAATACACCCAGCGCACAAGAAACCTCAAAAAGAGCCGCAGTCTTCTTGCCAATCATGTTAATATATTGAGATTCATGTGAAAGTATTCTGTTTGATGCCATGTTGACATCAGTAGCCTGACCTTCACATACATATATGCATGCAGTTGAGAGCTTTGTAATCATCTCGGAGATCGCTTTTTCTGCGAGCCCTACTTCCCTACCATTTACAGCTAATAGTTGAAATGCCTTAGAAAATAAAATGTCTCCTGCAAGAATGGCGAGCGGGGTACCATAATATTTGTGAACAGTTGGAACGCTGTGGCGCATATCATCATTATCCATTATATCATCATGAACAAGAGAGAAATTGTGAACCATTTCAACAGCTGCAGCTGCGGGCAATGCTCTTTTAGAACTTCCACCAAACATTTCACATGATTTAACTACCATGAAAGGTCGTAACCGTTTGCCACCGCTTATGATATAGTGCGCTGATGCCTGATAAAGTTGCTTTGGCTCTCCTTCTAAAATTGAGAGAATGAATTCTTTTATATCAGAAGCATTAGATTCAAGTTCATCTCTAATACTACTTGTCTTCATCCACAATTAACCCTCTCTGCTAAATCTCCTGTCAATATATATCTTGAGTTTTCAAGTGCTGGAATGTTCTCTGCACCTAGCAGAAACATTGTACTTCTAAGTTCAGCGAGAATAATGTCAGTAAACTTAAACAGACTTTCTTTGGATTCTGCAGCCTTTCGTAAAAATGGATAGGCCATAGCACACATGCCTGCACCCAGTGCAATACATTTTGCAATTTCTAATCCGTTACGCAATCCCCCAGAACCGATAAGAGGTAGTTTTACTGCCTTTTTTACTTCGATTAGGCTTAATGCGGTGGGGATTCCCCAATCCCAAAACGTCTCGCCTAGGTGAGTTTTAAGGTCGTCATTTGCTGTCTCTGCTCGCAATTTTTCAACTGCTGCCCAGCTTGTTCCGCCTGCACCTGCTACATTAATTGCAGATATGCCAGCCATCTCCAAATTTATAGCAACTTCTTTAGAAATTCCTGCACCTACTTCTTTTACTATTATCGGAACATCGAGTTTTTTCACTAGTTCAGAAATTTTCCCAAGAACTCCTTTGTAATTTGGTTCTCCTTCTGGCTGAACAAGTTCTTGCAATGGATTAAGGTGAACTATAAGAGCATTGGCTTGTATCATCTTTATAATTTCTTTTATGCTGTCAACTGTGAGCCCTTTGCCAAGTTGTGCTCCACCAATATTTGCCATAAGAAATGCAGTAGGAGCGTTTTTTCTTGCTACAGAATATGTTTCAGCTAATTCCCTACTTTCTAGACCTGCTCTCTGACTTCCCACACCCATGGCAAATTCATACTTCTCTGCAAGTTCAGCCAATCTTCCATTAATATTAATTGCTTCAGGAGTTCCACCAGTCATGGAGTCAATAATAATGGGTGCAGAGAATTTGTGCTTCATAAAAGTAGTTGATGTATTAATATCATCGTAGTTAAGTTCGGGTAAGGCATTATGGATAAATTTAACGCATTCTAAATAGTTTGATGTAGTCTTCGCTTGAACATTTTTTTTCAAAGGTATATCGATGCCCTCTTTCTTACGTTGCTTTATGATTTCAATGTCTGATGGCGAACTAAATGTGTCAATCAAACTATTTACTACTCCTCAATCCTTTTAGCACTGTACCTTCAAAATCAGTATCAGTTATAGCATTTGCAATCCTTTCAGGCTTTAAACCATTTATCATAAATACATCCATTCCACTACCACATATCTTTAGCGCTTCTGTGACTTTTCTTCGCATACCGCCTGTAACATCTTGTACTACCTTTGAAAAATTGATGGAGTTGTTAATGTTATCTAATTCTTTGAGAACTTCTTTCTTATTCATGTCCTTGTAAATTCCATCAACGTTAAGTGTAAAAATGACTTTCGATGGTCTTAAAGTTTTGGAAAGGATCGACATCAACGCATCTCCAGAGATGATTGAATATGTTCTATTTTTAATGTGGACGATATCTCCGAATGTTATCGGAATTATACTGTCTTCTGCAATAGATTGAAGTTCCTTAATTTTTTTAGCAATTGGTTTATGAGCGAATGTAAAATTTGAAGGCATAATTGTATAAGGGTTCATCCCCGCTTTAATCATGGAATTAACTATAACTTGGTTTAATGCAATCATTGATTCATGTACTACTGAGATGCCATGTGGATCATATTGATCGGGTCTTGCATGCATATTGTATTTTATAGACAAATAATGTCCAAATGAACCGCCGCCATGTACTATTATGAGTGGTATCTTAAGGGAGGCAAGAATACGTGAAATATTGTTAATTGCCTCAAAATTGGCAGTAAGTGGTTTTTCTTTGAAGGTAATTACCGATCCGCCGAGCTTGATCAATATGAGATTACGTACCATCTTCTAAAAAGTCATATTTCTAAGCGGATTTAAAGTTTAGTATACCACTAACCCATCATAGTCAATCTTCACAGGTATACATTCATAGCTATTTCTCTCGATTTCAGAAGTTAACTTTATTTTATCTTCCTTTAGAATAAGCACGATCATACTTCCACCTCCGCCTGCACCGGTAGGTTTTACTCCTAAAGCACCATTTTTAAAACAAATTTTTGCTATCTGGTCATGTTTTTTATGAGAGACTCTGATCTGCTGGAGTAGTGTATAATTTTCATTCATCAATTTGCCAAGTTTTTTCTCATCACCAATATTGATTGCAGTTAAAGCGTCTTGACAAATATTATCTGCATAAGAAGATAAGTCTTTAAACAATGATGTATTATCATTCTTGAATTTTTTGACAGAAGAAACTAAATCTCCAGTACGATGCTTGATCCCAGTATTTACAATGATCAAAGACAAATCTCTTGTTGTTTCAATTGTTTTGAATCCTTTGATTTTGCTATAATATATTAAACCTCCGAATGTCGAAATGTAACAATCTCCTCCAGAAGAGTCCTTATGGACTAAGCGTTCTGATTCAACTGCTTTTGAGCATACCCACTGTTTATCTGGTTTGTGAAAGAGTGAATCTACTGCAGCTACCGTGGCAACACAACACGCTGCCGAAGATCCTAATCCAACTCCATGGGGGACTTCTGACACTACATTAATATCTATTCCTAAATTTTGTTTTCTTTCTGAAAGAACATCAATTGCAGACTTGTAGACCGGATCGAGAATTTCTTTTGTATTCTTCCCTCCTTTTATTAAGTTAAACTTTGAATCTGTATACGATCCTATAATTCCCATATTTGATGTAATATTGATTGTTTGGGTTTTATTCAAAAAGACAGCGACATGAATACGCCTATTAATTGCTGTCATAATTGCATGACTGCCATATACAACAAAATGTTCACCAAACAAAATAATTTTTGCTGGTGCAGATGCCTTTGCTGAGGTTTTCCTCATGATCACACAAATATAATTGATGAGTATCCCACAACGGCATTCATATCTCCTGTAATATTGCCGCTTGTAGCATATTTTAGCAATTCACCTTTTGTTGCTCCTAAATCCTTTGCTGCTTTCATTGTTGATGCAATTGCACCATAACCACAAGCGGATACAGCAAATCTCTCCAATACTGAATAAAACTTCGAAATATCTAAAGATAAAATTGCCTTTATTAATTCGCCATCCTTTCTATATGCTTCGCTATTTGATTCATAGTGAGTAAAATCTGAAGATGCAACAAGTAATGTTTTAGAATTTGCTGTAGTTTGAGCTATGGATTTACCTATGTTTATAGCAGTCTCCTGATCTTGTAATATTAATACAATTGGTACAATCTTAAACTCATTTCTCTTGATATATTGAAGAAAAGGAATTTGAACTTCTAGACAATGATCCCTACTGTGTGCCAAATCGTCAAAATCAACTATATCAGAATATTTTGAGATTTCTGATGCTAAAGATGGATTGATTTCGATTTGACCTAGCGGTGTTTCCCAAACTCCCTTATCCATTATAGCCACCCCAGTGCCAATCCCATAATGGTTAGGACCTATCATCACTACATTATCGAAATCTATCGATGATATTTCATAATATCCATTTGCAGCAACGGCACCAGAATAGACATATCCTGCATGAGGCGAAACAATACCATAAATTCTCCGTTTGGAGCCGGATGGCGGCATTCTACCTGGACCAAAATTTCGATCTCTAAATGATTGTTCAATTAGTTGTTTAAGTTCTAAGGGTTCCCTTGGATAGAAAATCCCAGCTACAACTGAAGTCCTTTTAGGACTACTGTTCAAGATATTTCCTCGACTAACTTTGTTTCAAATTCATCAATTGATATTCTCATTTCGCTGTCAGATTTAATCGTGCCTTGTTTCTTCAATACCTCTCTTGCAAGAAGCCAATAGACAGTAGCAAGAGCTTTTCGTCCTCTGTTATTTGCAGGAATTACTAAATCGACTCTTGATGTCACGTTGTCGCTATTAGCGATTGCAATCACTGGAACACCCGCTCTTGTAGCCTCTAATACTGCCTGTTGGTCTGCTTGCGGGTCAGTAACAATTACGATCTCAGGTTCCATGTATTTTGGCAATGATGGGTTTGTGAATGTGCCTGGCATAAAGCGTCCAAAAATACTCATTGCGCCGGTGAGTTCGCAAAATTTTTCTACAGGTGTTTTACCATATTCTCGTGCAGATGTTACCGCAACACTTGAGATATTGGCACGGCCAATGAATTTGGCTGCGACATCGATTTTTGCTAAGGTTTTGCTAATATCAAGAATGTACAAACCTTCTGGATTAGCTCGGACAATAAATGGTGTCATATATTTTGTTTTGACTGGAGTACCCACACGAATACCAGTAGAAAGAATCATTTTTTCTAAATTGTTACTCTCTAACGCACTGTCACCTTCTTGCATTTCTGCAGAAGATGACTCTTCATTTGATGTACCGTTATTGGGTTCGTCTTCTTTTGTAACGGCAAAATCCGTATCTTGAACCTCTTTATCTTCACTCATGTTACGCAGTGGACAGATCAGCCATGCCTTCTATTAAATCATACTCTGTAAGACGCAAAAGTTCGTTTAACTTCGCTATACGCTCACCACCAATGACTCCTGACTTTAACATTTTAGAATCAGTAGCAATTGCAATATGTGCTATATGTGTGTCAGAAGATTCGCCAGATCTATGTGATGTTATAATTTTGATATTGTTTATAGTACACGCATCAGCAAATTTCATGGAATCATAAAGAGTTCCTGTTTGATTGACCTTCAAAATTGCACCACTGCATGATCTTGACTTTGCTGCTTCTTTGACTCTACTTGTATTCGTGACTAATATATCATCACCGGTAACTAGGCATTTTGGATTCCTTTTGGTTATAGCGGCCATACCTTCGAAGTCCTCTTCATGTACTGGATCTTCTAGATAAATAAGATTATATTTATTAATTAGATCGTTTGCAAAATCAATTTGTTCTTGAGTATTGCGTTTTATTCCCTGTCTAACATAGTCATACTCCTTCTTGTTTTCATTCCAAAGGGAAGAGCTTGCCAAATCAACTCCTAGAGATATTTCTTTGCCTAGCGAAAAACCACAATTTTTAATGGCTCTATCTATAAGTTCTAATGCCTGATCGTTATTTACATTCGGAGCCCATGCGCCTTCGTCTCCTCGACCGTATGTGAAGCGTTTATCAATAGATTCAATAACTTTGCGAAGTTCTTTATGCAGTTCAAAATTTATTTCCAATGCTTCTGTGATACTTTCAGCTCCGATAGGGCAGACCAGAAATTCTTGTATGTCTGGAGTGCCCGGCCCGGCATGAACACCGCCGCCTAAAATATTCCCAAGAGGAAACGGAAATTTATAAGGTTTTCTTGGTTTTAATAATTTGAAGATAGGGACATCCAATGCCTTTGCCGCTGAATCAATAGCTGCAATGCTCAAGGCGTAAGCAATGGCGCCGCCAATCTTGGTATACGTTTCAGTGTTATCAATAGATCTTAATACATCAAAAATTATCTTTGGATCCTCTGCGTCTAGTCCTATGAATTTTTTGGCATTTGTGGTGAATAATTCTAGTGCTTTTTTTGGATTGTCATCAGGAAAACTTTGAGCTTCTTGTTTTCCTACACTTGCGCCAGATGGTGCAGAGGCTCTGCCAAAGAACTTTTTATCGGTGATGACATCTATCTCTATGGTTTTACTTCCTCTGCTGTTATAAACAATCCTGCCTTTAAGAGCCGTAATTGAAGGCATCTATTTTCTTATTCTATATCTGACTGGATTTCAGACATTCTTCGCCTTAACGCTTCATAATAAGGAATTACTTGGTATATAGTCTCCACGCTTGAGGTAAACATCCTCCTACAGCAATAGCGCTTCATATTTAAAGAATCCATTACCTTTGCTGGATCCTCACCAGCTTTTACTCTGTTTGAAAACTCTGTATGCTTACTTGCAATTAAATTTCCGCAGGTAAAGCATCGTACTGGGATTAACACTCTGCTTTAGAGGATTTAGAGTCCTATAAAAACTATTACGATTATAAACTTCTGCTATTTGTTTATTTGTAATGATGAATAATCTGAGCAAAATGATGTAATATTATCTTGATCAGGTTGTATTCAGAGAGTGTTGATCCTCGTGTTCCATAATATTCAAATTACTGCTGTGGGAGCACTTATCAGCTAAGCGGGAGTCGCCCAGCTTGGCCAAAGGCGTAAGACTGAGGCTCTTATCCCTCAGGGGTTCGTGGGTTCAAATCCCACCTC
>Ga0173483_10000141_pt1 | contig 17527 bp, 16 predicted proteins | sample NitcycUS178409R2_FD_122621 | JGI IMG/M metagenome (GOLD analysis project Ga0173483, IMG submission 122621) | Soil microbial communities from Arlington Agricultural Research Station in Wisconsin, USA - Nitrogen cycling UWRJ-S178-409R-2 (version... | ecosystem: Environmental > Terrestrial > Soil...
CGACGGCGACGTCGAGGTGCGTGCCCTCGGCGGCGACTGGCTCGGCGATGCGACCACCGTCGACGCCGCGGTCGACGCGCTGCTCGCGCAGCTCGACGGCGAGCACGGGTACGTCGCCGTGATGGCCTACCTCGACCGCGAGGCCGACGCCGACCTCGAGCACGTCGCGCGCGACCTGTTCGAGCGCACCGGCCGGCCCGCCACCTTCGGCTGGGGGCCGCGCTTCCTGCACTCCACCGGGCAGTACCACAAGGGTGGGCCGCCCACCGGCGTCTACGTGCAGGTCACCACGGCACCCGCCGAGGACCTCGCCGTGCCGGGCCGCGACTTCACCTTCGGCCAGTTCATCGCCGCCCAGGCCGGTGGCGACGCGACGGTGCTCGCCGACCACGGCCGGCCCGTGCTCCGCCTGCACCTCAGCGCGCACGACACCGGCCTGGCGCAGGTCCGGGCGGCACTCGGCCGGGGCCGGGAGTGAGCCCGGCGCGCGTCGCCGCGGGCGCCAACCCGCTGCGCGACCCCCGCGACAAGCGCCTGCCGCGCATCGCCGGGCCGTGCTCGCTGGTGCTCTTCGGGGTGACCGGCGACCTCGCCCGCAAGAAGCTGATGCCGGCAATCTACGACCTGGCGAACCGTGGCCTGCTGCCGCCGGGCTTCTCGCTGATCGGGTTCGCCCGGCGCGACTGGGCCGACCAGGACTTCGGCAAGATCGTCTACCAGTCGGTGCGTGAGCGGGCCCGCACGCCGTTCCGTGAGGAGGTCTGGCGCTCGCTTTCCGAGGGCATCCGCTTCGTTCCGGGCACCTTCGACGACGACGCCTCCTTCGACCTGCTCGCCCAGGTGGTCGCCGAGCTCGACGAGCAGCGCGGCACCGGCGGCAACCACGCGTTCTACCTGTCGATCCCCCCGTCGTCGTTCGCCACCGTCTGCCAGCAGCTCGAGCGCTCCGGGCTCTCGACCCGGACGCCGGGGTCGTGGCGGCGGGTCGTCATCGAGAAGCCGTTCGGCCACGACCTGAAGTCGGCTCGCGAGCTCAACGCCATCGTCGAGAACGTGTTCCCCGCTGACTCGGTGTTCCGCATCGACCACTACCTGGGCAAGGAGACGGTGCAGAACCTGCTGGCACTGCGCTTCGCCAACCAGATGTTCGAGCCGGTCTGGAACGCCAACTACGTCGACCACGTGCAGATCACCATGGCCGAGGACATCGGCATCGGCGGCCGGGCCGGGTACTACGACGGCATCGGCGCCGCGCGCGACGTCATCCAGAACCACCTCCTGCAGCTGATGGCGCTCACCGCGATGGAGGAGCCGGTCTCCTTCGACGCCCAGGGCCTGCGGTTGGAGAAGGAGAAGGTGCTCTCGGCGGTGCGGCTGCCTGCCGACCTCGCGGCCGGCACCTCTCGCGGGCAGTACGCCGCGGGCTGGCAGGGCGGCGAGGAGGTGGCCGGCTACCTCGACGAGGACGGGGTCGCCGCCGACTCGAGCACCGAGACGTACGCCGCGGTGCGCCTCGACGTCGACACCCGCCGCTGGGCGGGGGTCCCGTTCTACCTGCGCACCGGCAAGCGGCTCGGCAAGCGGGTCACCGAGATCGCCGTGATGTTCAAGACGGCACCGCACCTGCCGTTCAAGTCCACCGCGACCGAGGAGCTCGGCCAGAACGCGATCGTCATCCGGGTGCAGCCCGACGAGGGCGTCACCCTGCGGTTTGGCGCGAAGGTACCGGGGGCGCAGATGGAGGTGCGCGACGTCACGATGGACTTCGGCTACGGCCGGGCGTTCACCGAGTCCTCGCCGGAGGCCTACGAGCGGCTCATCCTCGACGTGCTGCTCGGCGAGCCGCCCCTGTTCCCGCGGCACGAGGAGGTCGAGCTGTCCTGGCAGATCCTCGACCCGATCGAGGCGTTCTGGACCAAGAAGGGCCGAGCGCCCGAGCAGTACACGTCGGGCGGTTGGGGACCCGACAGCGCCGACGCGATGATGCGTCGCGACGGACGCGAGTGGAGGCTGCCGTGATCACCACCCCAATCAGTTCTCCGCTCGTTCCTCGCTCCGATACTGATTGGGGACCCCGGTGATCGTCGACCTGCCCAGCACGACCACCGCCGACATCGCCAAGAAGCTGGTCCGGCTCCGGGCCGACACCGGCTCGATGGCACTGTCCCGCGTACTCACCCTGCTCGTGGTGATCGACGAGACCGACGCCGACGCCGCGATCGACACCGCGAACGCGGCCAGCCGCCAGCACCCGTGCCGGATCATCGTCGTCGTCGCGGGCAACAAGCGTGGCGCGACCCGGCTGGACGCTCAGATCCGGCTCGGGGGCGACGCCGGTGCGTCGGAGGTGGTCGTGCTGCGCCTCTACGGCAAGCTCGCGAGCCACGGCCGGGCCGTGGTGACCCCGCTCCTGCTCGCCGACTCCCCCATCGTCGCGTGGTGGCCCACGCTTGGACCGGCCAAGCCGTCGGCCGACCCGATCGGCGCGATGGCCCAGCGCCGGGTGACCGACGCCGCGGAGTCCAACCAGGCGCCACGCGCGGCGCTGCGACGCCTGTCCGAGGGTTACGTGGACGGCGACACCGACCTGGCGTGGTCGCGGATCACCTTGTGGCGCGGCCTGTTGGCCGCAGCCCTCGACCAGCCGCCCTACGAGCCGGTCACCAGGGCCACCGTCGTCGCTGCGCCGGACTCCCCCTCGGGAGACCTGCTGGCCGGCTGGCTGGCCGTGCGACTGCGCTGCCCGGTCTCGATCGCCCGCGCCCGCAACCGCAGCGGCATCATCTCGGTGCGTCTCGAGCGCACCAGCGGCACGGTCGACCTGGTGCGCCCACTCGACGGCAACACGGCCACGCTGTCCCAGCCCGGCCAGCCGGTGCGCACGCTGGCACTCCCGCACCGCGGAGATGCCGAGTGCCTCGCCGACGAGCTGCGGCGCCTCGACCCCGACGAGGTCTACGAGGACGCCCTGGTGACCGGTCTGGCCAAGTGCACGGTGTCACGCCAGACGGCCACCGATGCCATCCGCGCCGGCAAGGCACCGTCGGTGGCCGAGGCACAGCGCACCGCGAACCGCCTGCGCCGCGCGGCGCGGGCCAGCGCGAGCAGCCAGATGGTCGAGGCCCAGCCGATGCCCGGCAAGGCCGACGACCCTGCCGCGGTGAAGCAGGCCGCGGTCACCCAGCTCGCCCAAGTGAAGGAGCGCCGCCCATGACCGAACCGGCAGCCACCGTCGTGGTGCACCGTGGACGGCAGGCCCTGGCCGACGCGGCCGCCGCGCGGCTGGTCGTGGCCGTCGTCGACGCGCAGTCGGCGCGCGGCGTGGCCCACGTGTCGCTGACCGGCGGCTCGATGGGATCGCAGATCATCGAGTCGCTGTGCGCGGTACCGGCGCGCGACGCCGTCGACTGGTCGCAGGTGCACGTCTGGTGGGGCGACGAGCGGTGGCTTCCCACCGGGGACGCCGACCGCAACGACACCCAGAACGACGCTGCCGGGCTCGACACCCTCGGGCTCGACCCCGAGCACGTGCACCGGGTGCTCGGGCCCGACCGCAGCGACTCTGCAGAGGTGAGTGCCCAGCAGTACGCCGACGCCGTGCGGCAGTCCGGCGCAGACCTGTTCGACGTCATGGTGCTCGGCGTCGGACCGGACGGACACATCGCCTCGCTCTTCCCGCACCATCCGGCCGCCGCGACCACCGGCACCCCCGCGACCGCCGTGCACGACTCCCCCAAGCCGCCCCCGACCCGGGTGTCGCTCACCCGGGAGTGCCTCGAGCAGTCGCGCGAGGTGTGGTTCCTCGTCAGCGGGTCCGACAAGGCGGATGCCGTGCGGCGGGGCGTCACCGGCGCCCCGTTCGAGACCACCCCGGCCGCCCACGTGCACGGGGTCGACCGCACCCTGTGGCTCGTCGACACCGATGCGGCCGCCGACCTGGAGCCCTGAGCGCGATGGGCTTCCTCGACAAGCTGCGTGGCCGCGACGACGAACCAGCCCGGCCCGACGAGGGCCCGGCTGCCGCCGGCGGCGCGGGTGACGACGACGTGCTGGACGGCATCTACGCGGTCGAGGAGGTCGGCACCCGCCGGCTCACCGCCGACGAGGACGCGGTGCTGGACGCCATCCGCGGCGGCTACGCGGAGCACGGCATCGACCCGGCCGACCTCGACACCGTCGCCGCCGCGTACGACCGCGCCCTGGACCTCCACGGACACGAGGACTCCTCCGCGGTCGTGGAGCTGCTCGGCACTGCGGTCGGGGACCACCTCGTGGCGGTCGGGGGGTACCGGTGGGTGGTCAGCACCGACCCGTTCGGCACCGACCTGGCCGTCGAGCCGCCACGCCGCGGCATGCCGGTGGTGACCCGGATGCTGGTGGCCACCCGCTGGCTGAACCGTGAGCGGGGCTGGTTGCCCGGCGTCGTCGGCCACCTCGCGAGGGCCGGCCGGAGCTAGGGACCTCTCGGTCCTACTGGATGAGGCCGCGGTCGCGCAGCGTCTGCAGGGCCTCGTCGAGGATGGCCTCGCCGTCCTCGTCGGAGCGGCGCTCCTTCACGTACGCGAGGTGCGTCTTGTAGGGCTCCACCTTCGGCGCCGCCGGGGGGTTGTCCTTGTCGCGCCCCGCCGGGAGTCCGCAGCGCGGACAGTCCCACTGCTCGGGGATGGCGAGGCCGGGCTCCTCGGAGAAGCTCGGCCGCGTCTCGTGCCCGTTGGAGCACCAGAACGAGATGTGCACCCGCGGGGCCACCTCGCCCCGCTCTGCCTCGCCCATCGGACCTGCACCCACGCGCGACCCACGGATCGCGTTACCACCAGCCATGTCTACCTACCCTGTCAGGCGAAACGAGCGAGGACGCCGAGACCCACGACGACCGTGAACCACACCAGCGCGACCCCGACGGTGATCCGGTCGAGGTTGCGCTCCGCGACGGAGCTGCCGCCCAGCGAGCTGGACATGCCTCCGCCGAACATGTCGGACAGGCCGCCACCCTTGCCCTTGTGCAGCAGGATGAGCAGGGTCAGGAACAGGCCGGTGATGACCAGGAGGACCTGGAGGCCGATTTGTACCGCTTCCACGAGCAATCCTTCAGATGGGGTCGGAGGCAACCGGTCAAGGATAACCTTTCGGCTGGCCGACCGAGGTCAGCCCCGGGTCGGGTCCGGGGTCAGGACGTCTGCAGGTGGTCGCGGAAGCGACAGATCGCCGCGAACTCGACGGGGTCGATCGACGCCCCGCCGACGAGCGCACCGTCGACGTCCTCCTTGGCCATGATGGCCGCGACGTTGCCGGACTTCACCGAACCGCCGTAGAGCACGCGGATGCCGTCGGCCACGTCGCCGCTGTAGAGCTCGGCGAGCTTGGTGCGGATGGCGGCGCAGACCTCCTGCGCGTCCTCGGGCGTGGCGACCTCACCGGTCCCGATGGCCCAGATGGGCTCGTAGGCCACGACGACGTTCTTGGCCTGCTCGACGGGGACGTCCTTCAGGCCGGCCTCGACCTGGGCGAGCACGTGCTCGACGTGGGTGCCGGCCTGACGGATCTCGAGGCCCTCGCCACAGCAGAAGATCGGCGTCACGCCGTGGCGGAAGGCCGCCTGGACCTTGGCGTTGACCACGGCGTCGTCCTCGTGGTGGTACTCGCGACGCTCGCTGTGGCCGACGGTGACGTAGGCGCAGCCGAGCTTCGCGAGGAACGCCCCGCTGATCTCACCGGTGTAGGCGCCGGCGTCGTGGACGGAGAGGTCCTGGGCCCCGTGCTTGAGCTCGAGGCGGTCACCGTCGATGAGCGTCTGCACGCTGCGGATGTCGGTGAACGGTGGCAGCACGGCCACCTCGACCGCCCCGAAGTCGTGCTTGCCGTCCTTGAGGGTCCAGTCCAGCTTCTGCACGAGGTGGGTGGCCTGGAGGTGGTCCAGGTTCATCTTCCAGTTCCCCGCCATGAGGGGGGTGCGGCCGACGGTCATACGTTCAGTGCTCCTTCGTGAGGATGGCGATGCCGGGCAGTTCCTTGCCCTCGAGGTACTCGAGCGACGCGCCGCCACCGGTGGAGATGTGGCCGAACTGGTCGTCGCGGAAGCCGAGCTGGCGCACCGCGGCAGCCGAGTCGCCACCGCCGACGACGGTCAGGGCGCCCTGCTCGGTCACCTCGACGAGGGCCTGCGCGAGGCGGAGGGTGCCGGCCGCGAACGGCTCCATCTCGAACGCGCCCATCGGGCCGTTCCAGAAGACCGTGCGGGTGTCGGCGAGCTTCTCGGCGTAGAGCTGGGCTGACTTCGGGCCGATGTCCAGGCCCATCAGGTCGGCGGGGATGGCGTCGGCCGCGACCGTGACGGTCTCGGTGTCGGCGGAGAACTCCCGGCCGCACACGACGTCGACCGGCAGCACGATCTCGACGCCGGTGTCCTGGGCGCGCTGCAGGTAGTCCTTGCACGCGTCGACGCTCTCGGCGTCGAACAGGCTCGTGCCGATCTCGTGGCCCTGGGCCGCGAGGAACGTGAAGAGCATGCCGCCGCCGATGAGCAGACGGTCGGCCGTCTTCATCAGGTTGTCGATGACCGCGAGCTTGTCGGCGACCTTGGCGCCCCCGAGCACCACGGCGTACGGGCGCTCGGGCGACTCGGTGAGGCGCTTGAGCACCTCGACCTCGGTACGCACCAGCCCGCCCATCGCGGACGGCAGCCGGGTGGCGACGTCGTAGACCGACGCCTGCTTGCGGTGCACGACCCCGAAGCCGTCGGACACGTAGGCGTCGGCCAGGCCGGCGAGGGCGTCGGCGAACTCCGCACGGCCCTCGTCGGTCTTGGCGGTCTCGCCCGGGTTGAACCGGAGGTTCTCGAGCAGCACGACGTCACCGTCGGACATGCCCGCGACCGCCGCCCGGGCGCTCTCCCCCACCGTGTCGGTGGCGAAGGTGACCGGGCGGCCGAGCAGCTCGGTGAGCCGCCCGACGACCGGGGCCAGCGAGTAGCGCTCCTCGGGAGCGCCCTTCGGCCGGCCGAGGTGGGCGCACACGATGACGCGTGCGCCCGCCTCGGCGAGGCTCGAGATGGTCGGGACCGAGGCCCGGATGCGGCCGTCGTCCGTGATCGTCGTGCCGTCGAGCGGCACGTTGAGGTCGCAGCGGACGAGCACGCGCTTGCCGCGCAGGTCGCCCAGGGAGGCGAGGTCAGCCATGGTCGGCCCGGTCCCAGTCGCTCAGAGGCTCTTGCCGACGTGCACGACGAGGTCGATCAGGCGGTTGGAGTAGCCCCACTCGTTGTCGTACCAGCCGACGACCTTGACCTGGTTGCCGATGACCTTGGTCAGGCCGGAGTCGAAGATGCACGACGCCGGGTCGGTGACGATGTCGGCCGACACGATGGGGTCCTCGGTGTAGCGCAGGAAGCCCTTGAGGGGGCCCTCGGCGGCCGCCTTGACGATCGCGTTGACCTCCTCCACCGTGGTCTCGCGGCCGGCCTCGAAGGTGAGGTCGGTGGCGGAGCCGGTGGGGGTGGGCACGCGCAGCGCGTAGCCGTCGAGCTTGCCCTTGAGCTCGGGCATGACCAGGCCGATGGCCTTCGCGGCGCCGGTGCTCGTCGGGATGATCGACAGGGCGGCCGCGCGGGCGCGGCGCATGTCGCGGTGCGGGCCGTCGAGCAGGTTCTGGTCCGAGGTGTAGGCGTGGATCGTGGTCATCAGGCCCTTGACGATGCCCAGCTCGTCGGACAGCGGCTTGGCCATCGGGGCCAGGCAGTTCGTCGTGCACGACGCGTTGGAGATGACGTGCTGGGTGGCCGGGTCGTAGTCCTCGTGGTTGACGCCCATGACGAAGGTGCCGTCGTCGTTGGAGGCGGGTGCCGAGATGATGACCTTCTTGGCGCCACCGTCGATGTGGGCGTGCGCCTTGGTCGCGTCGGTGAAGAAGCCGGTCGACTCGACGACGATGTCGACGCCCACGTCGCCCCAGCCGATGGCGGCGGGGTCCTTCTCGGCGAAGATCTTGATCGTGGAGCCACCGACGGTGATCGAGTCGTCCGTGGAGGAGACGTCGTCGGCGAGCACGCCGAGCACCGAGTCGTACTTGAGCAGGTGGGCGATGCTCTTGTTGTCCATCAGGTCGTTGGCGGCGACGATCTCGATGTCGGCACCGGACGCCTGGACGGCCCGGAAGAAGTTACGGCCGATGCGGCCGAAGCCGTTGATTCCTACGCGAACGGTCACGTGTGTGCTGCCTTCCACTTGATGCGGGGCGTGCCACAGGTCCGCGGCACCTTGGGGATGCCACCCACCCTAGACCTGTCCGAAACACCGCTGCACACCGTCCGGCGTCCGAGCGAGTAAACCGCTTCCGCACCCGCGCCCGGGACGCCGGGGCGTCAGGAGTCGAGCATGTCCGGCGTCAGCACGGCCTCGGTGTTCGGGATGCCGTCGTCGGCCGCCCGCTTGTCGGCCATGGCGAGCAGACGGCGGATCCGGCCCGCGACGGCATCCTTGGTCATCGGCGGCTGGGCCAGCTGGCCGAGCTCCTCGAGCGAGGCCTGCTTGTGCTGCAGCCGCAGCTCGCCGGCCTCGCGCAGGTGGTCGGGGATGTCGTCGCCGAGGATCTCCATCGCGCGCTCGACCCGGGCACCGGCCGCCACGGCCGCACGCGCCGAACGGCGCAGGTTCGCGTCGTCGAAGTTGGCCAGCCGGTTCGCGGTGGCCCGCACCTCGCGCCGGATGCGGCGCTCCTCCCAGGCCAGCACGGCGTCGTGGGCGCCGAGCCGGGTGAGCATCGCGCCGATCGCGTCACCGTCGCGGATGACGACCCGGTCGACCCCGCGCACCTCACGGGCCTTGGCCGAGATGCCCATCCGTCGGGCCGCGCCGACCAGCGCCAGGGCCGCCTCGGGCCCGGGGCAGGTGACCTCGAGGGCCGAGGACCGGCCCGGCTCGGTGAGCGAGCCGTGGGCGAGGAACGCACCGCGCCAGGCGGCCTCGGCGTCGCACACCGAGCCGCTGACGACCTTGGGCGGGAGCCCGCGCACCGGGCGCCCACGGCTGTCGATCAGGCCGGTCTGCCGGGCGAGCGACTCGCCGTCCTGGACCACCCGCACGACGTACCGGCTGCCCTTGCGCAGCCCTCCTGCCGCGAGGACGAGGACCTCGGGGGTGTGGCCGTAGACCTCGGAGAGCTCGCGTCGCAGGCGGCGGGCGGCGTTCGCCGTGTCCAGCTCCGCCTCGACGACGATGCGCCCCCCGATGATGTGCAGCCCCCCGGCGAACCTCAGCGTCGCGGCGACCTCGGACTTGCGGCAGCACGGCTTGGTCACCACGTGCCTGCTCAGCTCGTCCTTCACCTTCGCCGTCATTGCCATGGCGGTCATCCTGCCACGCGTCATCGGGCCGGTCTCGGGGTGACCACAATGTCCCTGAGGGCGGCCGCGAAGCGCAGGGGGTCGTGCTCCCCCGGGCGGTCGGGACGCCCCACCGGGGTGACGAGCAGGGCGGCCCCGAGCCGGGCGCACTGCGCGGCCAGGGCCGGCTCGTCGTCGACGACGGCCGGGTCGGCCAGCACGGCGTCGAGGCGCAGGTGAGGGGCGACGGTCACGAACGTGTCCAGGTGGCGCCCGGCACTGAAGCCGGCGGTCTCCCCCGTGCCGGGGTCGAGGTTGAGCACCAGCAGGCGCCGGGCGCGGGTCACCTCGAGGGCCTCGCACAGCTCGGGCACGAGCAGGTGCGGCATGACCGAGGTGAACCACGAGCCGGGGCCGAGCACGACCCAGTCGGCGCTGCGGATGGCGGCCACCGACTCCGGGTAGGCGGGCGGGTCGGGGGGCACGAGGCGCACCGCACCGACCGCGCCGGGGGTGACCGCGACCTGTGCCTGACCGCTCACCACCTGCACGGCATCCGGGTCGGTGGGGTCCAGCCCGGTGACGTCGGCCTCGATGGTCAGCGGCACCGCGGCCATCGGCAGAACCCGGCCCTGGGCCTGGAGCAGCCGCGCCACGAGGTCGAGCCCGGCGACGGGGTCGTCGTGCAGCTCCCAGAGGGCGACGATGAGCAGGTTGCCGAGCGCGTGCCCGCCGAGCGGCCCGTCGCCCGCGAAGCGGTGCTGCAGCACGTCGCGCCAGGTCTGGCCCCACTCGCTCTCGCTGCACAGCGCCGCCAGCGCCATCCGCAGGTCGCCGGGGGGCAGCACCCCGAACTCGTCGCGCAGCCGGCCGGACGAGCCACCGTCGTCGGCGACCGTGACGATGGCGGTGACCTGGTCGGTGACGTGGCGCAGGGCGGTGAGTGTGGCGGCCAGGCCGTGGCCGCCACCCAGTGCGGCGACGACCGGCCCGGTCACTCGCGCCCCAGGTCGCGGTGCACGACGAAGGTGGCCACCTGGTCGGTGGTGAGCCGCGCGGCGACCGCCTGGGTCATCGCCACCGAGCGGTGCTTGCCCCCGGTGCAGCCGATCGCGATGGTGGCGTAGCGGCGCCCCTCCCGCAGGTAGCCCTGGGTGACCGGCGCCATCAGGTCGACGACCCGGTCGAGGAACTCGGTGGCGCCCTCCTGGCCCATCACCCAGTCCGCCACCGGGGCGTCGGCCCCGGTGAGCGCCTTGAGCTCGGGCACCCAGAACGGGTTGGGCAGGAAGCGCATGTCGAAGACGAAGTCGGCGTCGAGCGGCACGCCGTACTTGAAGCCGAACGACAGCAGGGCCAGTCGCACGCCCGGTCCGTCCTCGCCGCCGAGCAGCGGGGTCAGCTTGCGGCCGAGCTGGTGCACGTTCAGCCCCGAGGTGTCGATGACGACCTGGGCCTCGGCGCGCAGGTCACGCAGCATCTCGCGCTCGGCCTGGATGCCGTCGAGCAGCCGCCCGTCGGCCTGCAGCGGGTGCGGGCGTCGCACGCTCTCGAACCGGCGGACCAGGGCCTCGTCGGTGGCGTCGAGGAAGATCAGGTGCGGGTGCCAGCCCGCGTCACGCAGCGCGGCGAGCCCGGCCTGAAGCTCGGAGTGGAAGGCCCGGGCCCGCACGTCGACCACGGCAGCGATGCGCAGGTCGCTCTCCCCGGTGTCACGTACCTTGCCGGCCAGCTCGGCCATCGCCGAGAGCAGCTGCGGTGGCAGGTTGTCCACGACGTACCAGCCGCGGTCCTCGATGACGTTGGCGGCCGTCGACCGGCCGGCACCGCTCATCCCCGTGACGATGACGAAGTCGGTCGACCGCGGCACCGGCGGCAGGCCACCCCCACCGGGCTCGTCGTCAGCCACTGCCCGTTCCATCGGCACGGCCCGCTCCTTCGTCATCGACCACCTCGCCGGTGGCGAGGTTGACCGCCGGCATGGTGTCGGCGCCCGACCCCAACTGTGCCGCAACCACCGCAGCGAGCGCAGGCCCTATGCCGGGCACGTCGGAGAGCTGGTCGACCGAGGCCGCCCGGATCCTCTTGACCGACCCGAACTGCTTGAGCAGTGCCTTGCGCCGCTTCTCCCCCAGGCCCGGGATGCCGTCGAGCTGGCTGGTCGTCATCGCCTTCGACCGGCGCTGCCGGTGGAAGGTGATCGCGAAGCGGTGCGCCTCGTCACGCAGCCGCTGCAGGAGGTAGAGCCCCTCGCTGGTGCGCGGCAGCACCACGGGATACTCCACCCCCGGCACCCACACCTCCTCGAGCCGCTTGGCCAGCCCGACCACGGCGACGTCGACGACCCCGCAGTCCGCCAGCGCGCGGGCGGCGGCGTTCACCTGCGGCAGCCCGCCGTCGACGACGACGAGGTTGGGCCGGTAGGCGAACCGTGCGGGGCGTGCCTCGACCTCGGGTGAGTCGCCGTCGGCACCCAGGGCGACGGCATCCCGCTGCGCCACCTCGGCCTCCTCGCGCTGACCGCGTCGGAACCTGCGGGTGAGCACCTCGTGCATCGCGGCGGTGTCGTCGGTGGCCCCGGTCTCGTCGCCGCGCACGATGAAGCGGCGGTACTCGGACTTGCGCGGCAGCCCGTCCTCGAAGACGACCATCGACCCGACCACCTGGGTGCCCTGCACGTGGCTGATGTCGAAGCACTCGATGCGCAGCGGGGCCTCGTCGAGCTCGAGGGTGTCCTGCAGCTGCTGGAGCGCCTGGCTGCGGGTGGTGAGGTCGCCGGCCCGGGTGACCTTGTGCCGGGCCAGGCTCTGCTTGGCGTTGCGGGCGACGGTCTCCATCAGGGTGCGCTTGTCGCCGCGGCGGGGCACCCGCAGGTCGACCCGGCTTCCGCGGAGGGCGGACAGCCACAGCGAGAGCGCGTCGGCGTCGTCCGGAAGCACCGGCACGAGCACCTCGCGGGGCACGGCGTCGCCGGCCTCGCTGCCGTAGACCTGCTGGAGCAGGTGCTCGACGACGTCCGGGGTGGTCTCGGCGTCGCGCTCGGCCACCCAGCCGCGCTGGCCCCGCACCCGGCCGCCGCGGACGTGGAAGAGCTGCACCGCCACCTCGAGCTCGTCCTCGGCGAGCGCGAACACGTCGGCGTCGGTGGCGTCCGGCAGCACGACGGCCGACTTCTCGAGCACCCGCTCCAGCGCCCCGATGTCATCGCGCAGCCGGGCGGCGCGCTCGAAGTCGAGCTCGGCCGCGGCGGCCTTCATCTCACCGGTGAGACGGTTCATGAACCGCCCGGTCTCGCCGGCCATGAAGTCGCAGAAGTCCTCGGCGATCTCGCGGTGACGTGCGGCGTCGACCCGGCCGACGCACGGGGCGCTGCACTTGTCGATGTAGCCGAGCAGGCAGGGCCGGCCGACCTGGCTCGCCCGCTTGAACACCCCCGACGAACAGGTGCGCACCGGGAAGACGCGCAGAGCGAGGTCGAGGGTCTCGCGGATCGCCCAGGCATGGGCGTAGGGGCCGAAGTAGCGGGTGCCCTTGCGCTTGGCGCCGCGCATCACCTGGGCTCGGGGGTACTCCTCGCCGAGGGTCACCGCGAGGTAGGGGTAGGACTTGTCGTCGCGGTACTTGACGTTGAACCGCGGGTCGAACTCCTTGATCCAGCTGTACTCGAGCTGGAGGGCCTCGACCTCGGTCGTGACCACGGTCCACTCGACGCTGGCACCGGTGCGCACCATGGTCGCCGTGCGGTGGTGCAGCGCCGCGACGTCCTGGAAGTACGAGGACAGCCGCTGCCGGAGGTTCTTGGCCTTGCCGACGTAGATGACCCGGCCGTCCTTGTCGCGGAACCGGTAGACGCCGGGATCGGTCGGGATCTCCCCCGGCCGAGGACGGTACGTCGACGGGTCAGCCACCCCGCAACACTACGACCGCTCGCCGACACGGAGGTCACGGCCCGCGGTCGCTCCAGGCTCAGGTGACGGTGATGCCGTCCGAGCCCACCGTGACGCTCTTGGTCGGCAGCGGCTTCGTGGCCGGGCCCTTCGTGACCGCGCCGGTCGCGATGTCGAAGGTGGATCCGTGGCAGGGGCACTTGATGCCGTCGCTCGACACGTCCTTGACCGTGCACCCCTGGTGCGTGCAGATGGCGGAGAACGCCTTGTAGTCCCCGGCGATGGGCTGGGTGATCACGACCTTCAAGGCGTCGAAGACCTTGCCGCCGCCGACCGGGATGTCGGCCTGGGCGATGGCGTCGCCCGCGGCGGAGGCCGCCGCTGAGGCTGCCCCGGAGGCGGCGCTGGAGGCGGCGCTGGCGACGGCGTCCCCGGTGCTCGAGCCGCACGCGGTGAGGCCCGCGGTGCCGGCGACGGCGACCCCCGCCACCATCAGGCTCTCGCGGCGTGACCAGCACGAACACGTCGCCGACGAGGTCTCGGCGTCGGTCGTTCCTGGGGCTGACGGGTCGGTGGGGTGCTCGGTGCTCATCGTGGTCCTCGCTGTCATCGGGGTCCCGGTCCGGGCTGGAACGCACGATTATCCCCACGGTTGCTGTGGTTGGCCTATGGGACCTTCGGACAGTGGCCGATCGTTCCCGCGGGCCCGTGCTCGGGCCGTTGGCCCCCCAGGTAACGAGTCGGCACCAGAGGTAACAAGTCGGCACCACTCTGCGGTCAATGCTGGTCGCCCCCCGAACCAGTGGTTACAGTCTGCTAGCCCACCTCTGGTGTGGTCACGAGCACACCCGCTCACCCTATTCGTACTACTCAGGAGGAAACGTGCCTCAGCGTTCCGTGGTTGCCGTTGGCGCCTCCCTGCTCGTTGCCTCGCTCGCGCTCGCCGGTTGCGGCACGCGTGGCGACAGCGGCAGTGACGCTTCCGGATCTGATTCCGGTAACAAGACCGCCAAGATCGGCGTCATCGCGCCGCTGTCCGGCGACCTGGCCGCTCTCGGCCTTGGCATCAAGAACTCGGTCGACCTGGCCATCAAGCAGGCCAACGAGAACAAGACCATCCCCGGCTGGACGCTCGAGCTCGCGGCCGAGGACGACGAGGCCAAGCCCGATGTCGGCAAGAACGCCGCGACCAAGCTCGCGTCCGACAAGGACGTCGCGGGTGTCGTCGGGACGCTGAACTCCAGCGTTGCGCAGAGTGTGCAGCCCGTGCTGTCGTCGGCGAAGATCACGATGGTCTCGCCGGCCAACACCAACCCGTCGCTCACCCAGGGCGCCGACTTCGCGACCGCCCCGGCGCGCACGTACCCGAACTACTTCCGCACCTGCACGACCGACTCGATCCAGGGCCCGTTCGCGGCGCGCTACCTCTTCGAGAAGGCCGGCATCAAGGAGGTCGCGACGGTCAACGACAAGAAGACCTACGGCCAGGGCCTGGTCAACGCGTTCACCGACGAGTACAAGAAGCTCGGCGGCACGATCGTGGCAGCCGAGACGATCAACCCTGACGACGACAAGTACGACGCCGTCATCAGCAAGATCAAGCCGAAGAACCCCAAGGCCGTGTACTACGGCGGCGAGTTCCCGCAGGCCGGTCCGTTCTCGCAGCAGATGAAGGCCGCCGGCCTCAACGTGCCGCTCATGGGTGGCGACGGCATCTACTCCGGTGAGTACATCAAGCTCGCCGGTGCGACCGCCGACGGCGACCTCGCGACCTCGGTCGGCGCCCCGACCGACACCCTCCCGTCGGCCACGGCGTTCGTCGAGGCCTACAACGCCGGTGGCTTCAGCGAGCCCTACGAGGCCTACGGTGCGTACGCGTACGACGCGGCGAACTCGATCATCAACGCGCTCAAGGTGTCCCTCGCCAGCGCGGACTCGGCCGAGGCGGCCCGCCAGGCCACCATCGACGCGATGTCCAAGGTCGCCTTCGACGGCGTGACCGGCAAGGTGGCCTTCGACGAGTACGGTGACACGACCTCCAAGGTCCTGACCACCTACGGCGTCAAGGGCGGCAAGTGGGAGGCCCTGAACACGGCGGCCTTCGAGAGCTGAGCTCGGAACAGGAACACAGGTAGCACCCGTACGACGACGGCGGGGGTGGTCCACCGGACCACCCCCGCCGTCCGCATGTGGTGGCCGCATCGCTCGCGCCCCCCGGAACCCTGCACAACCGCTGCCGTGTGGCGCGGGACACTGCGCCATGCACCCGCTACGCTCCCCCCAGCCTTACCACCGTCAACTAGGAGGTCGTGGTGGACGCCTTCGCCCAGCAGCTCGTGAACGGGCTGACCCTGGGGTCGCTCTACGCCCTGATCGCGGTCGGCTACACGGTCGTCTACGGCATCGTCCAGCTGATCAACTTCGCCCACGGCGAGATCTTCATGATCGGTGCGTTCGGCGCCCTGTCGACCTGGTTGATCTTCTTCGAGGGCAACACCGACTTCTGGGTGCTTCCCTTCATGATCATCGGCGCGATCCTGGCCTCGGTCACCACGGCGGTCCTGATGGAGCGCCTCGCCTACCGCCCGCTGCGCAACGCGCCGCGGCTGGCGCCGCTGATCACGGCGATCGGCATCTCGGTGTTCCTGCAGGAGGCCGTGCGGCTCTTCTACGACGACGTGCCGTTCTTCGACTTCCCGGACGCCAAGCAGCGCGTCCCGTTCCCGCAGATCGCGGTGGTCACCGGACCGGCCTTCCAGGTCGGCGGCGTCACCATCCAGCGCTCGGCCCTGTTCACCATCGGCTGCCTGGTCATGTGCGCGGCCGGGCTGTGGTACTTCGTGAACCGCACCAAGACCGGACGAGGCATGCAGGCCGTCTCGCAGGACCCCGACACCGCGCGCCTGATGGGCATCAACGTCGACCGGATCATCGTCGTCGCGTTCGCCGTCGGCGCCACCCTCGCCGCCGTCGCCGGTGTCGCGCAGGGCCTGCAGGTCACCAACATCAACTTCCGGATGGGCTTCCTCGCGGGCCTGAAGGCGTTCACCGCCGCCGTCCTCGGCGGCATCGGCAACGTCTGGGGCGCGGTCGTCGGCGGCCTGACCCTGGGCATCGTCGAGGCGATGGCCATCCAGTTCATCCCCGGCACCTTCGGTGGGAGCCCGTGGAAGGACGTCTGGGCCTTCGGCCTCCTCATCCTCGTCCTGGTCTTCCGACCCCAGGGCATCCTCGGCGCGAAGGTGGTGGACCGGGCATGAGCAAGCTCCGTTTCCCGGACGAGGTCCGGGTCTCCCAAGGGCCGAAGGCACCGTGGCTGGCCATCGCCGGTGGTGCGCTGATGATCATCAGCGGGCTGCTGTCCTGGTCGTTCGACAACCGGATCCTCGGCGACATCGCGACCCGCTTCTACCCGGCGGGCATCCAGCTGTACTCCATGGCCATCGGCATCATCGCGGTGATCCTCGGCCTGCTGCTGCGCCGCCGGCCGCCGTGGATGAGCCCGGCCCGCGGCCTGCGCATCCTCGGCATCACCGCGCTCGTGTTCGTCGTGTGGGTGCTCGGCTCGGTGGCCGTCAAGACCGGTGGCCTGGTCAACCTCAACGAGGGTGGCTGGGTCGCACTGGTCGGCACCGTGCTCATCATCGTGGCCGGCTACCTCTCGCCCGACGTCGACATCGACGTCCGGACGTGGCCACGGCTGAGCAGCACGCTCGAGATCCTCATCATCGTCGTGCTCATGGCGTTGCTGCTGTTCGTGGTCGCGTACACCCTGCAGATCCAGGACGGCGTCATCTTCGCGTCGTTCCTGGTCGCCCTGGTCGGCATGGCGGGTGGGCTGCTCGGCACCGGCTTCGGCGGCTACCTGGGGTTCATCGGCCAGAACAACCGACGCCCGCTGCTGCTCGCGGCGTTCCTGGTGGCGTTCCTCTTCCCGTTCACCCAGGACGGCTCGGACGCGAACATGTCGATCGCGACGCAGATCCTGATCTTCGCCGCCACTGCGCTCGGCCTGAACATCGTCGTCGGCCTCGCCGGCCTGCTCGACCTCGGCTACATCGCCTTCCTCGGCACCGGTGCCTACGTCGGCGCGATGCTCTCGAACTCGGCCTTCTCCACCATCGGCTGGCACCCGCCGTTCGTCGTCGTCATGCTTCTCGGGGCGGCCACGGCAGCGACGTTCGGCCTGATCATCGGTACACCGACGCTGCGCGTCTCGGGCGACTACCTCGCGATCGTGACGCTCGGTTTCGGTGAGATCTTCCGACTGGCGATGTTCAACCTCGACGGCAACAACGGGCCCGACCTGACCAACGGGCCGAAC
>Ga0173483_10000142_pt1 | contig 17512 bp, 19 predicted proteins | sample NitcycUS178409R2_FD_122621 | JGI IMG/M metagenome (GOLD analysis project Ga0173483, IMG submission 122621) | Soil microbial communities from Arlington Agricultural Research Station in Wisconsin, USA - Nitrogen cycling UWRJ-S178-409R-2 (version... | ecosystem: Environmental > Terrestrial > Soil...
AAAAATTGGAGCTGCAATATAGTCTAAAAGATCGCCAATTAAAGATATTGTTAATGCACTTGCAGCTCTCAATTTGAACGTTGTATGATGATATTCGCTAATATCGTATTTGTTAACTGACATTAATTTTCGCATGTTATTAATTTATGCATTAAAGAATATATAGCTATCACTAGAGATATGTATAATGACACTGAGATATTACTCCCATACTCCTTTGTTAGAAAGGATCTGGTCTAGAGTGTTCAAGTATATAATTATCTTTAGTTAGCACTTTCAAATAGTTACAATATATCTGTTTTATTGATATATAAAAAATGCAATAATGAATTGAATCGTAAAAATAATTATAATAATATACCAAATAAATTAGCATCAGCATGGTCTTTTAGAATAAAGCCTAAAATAACACTCTTTATTGGCGACATATACTTTGATAATGAATGTAATCAAGTAATGACGGAGTTTTTTTAAACTTAAAATAATGATTGCCGTCCGGATCAATGGATCGAATATTTAATAACAAGTACTAAACTCAAAAGATGATATCTGCAACCAATTTCGAGAGCAGGATGACCGATATCACAACTGACTCAAATGACAACAACTTGTATATTCTAACATATTTTGATGGCAAGATATCTAGAATTAAGCTAGTTGGTAAATAACACATAACACATTGAGCAGATCGTTTTTGCAAGGTTAATAATGCAGTTTTCTCATTAATTCTTTCTATTTTGTAATTCCTTACTTATTTTATTTTATGCCTAAAACCTATCTGACGCTGCTCGAAAAATTCGTTGCTATTGTGAAGCCCGACTAATTCTATAGATTGTTCCATCATCGAATGATAAAACATACAGCATTCCATCTGGCCCTGTCTTAATATCGGTTATACTATTAAATCCCATTCCAAACCTTACTGCGTCTAATTCACTCTTATTATCTGCTACTAAGTCCGATAACCCTACAGATTTTTGATTTATGTTAAATTCTATTCCAGTTCTATCTTTATTAACTTTAAAGAAATATAGATTGCCATTATTGTAGTCACCCACAAAAATGTTACTATCATAATTAGGACCTAGTTGTGAAGATTTCAAAAATTCTATTGCGGTGACTGCGACAGGATTAAGCCAACTAAAAACGGGATCAGCATAATGAGATCCAGGAAAATTAACTAAATCGTTTTCAGTTATACCGTCACTTCTAGAAAGAGGACCCATAATTACTTTCCAGCCGCCATTAAATCCTGGTTTGACCAAATTAATTTCGTCATAAGTGTTTTCTCCATTCTCCGTTTCCCAAAGATTACCTGTCACAGGATCAATAGCGATCCCAAAGCTGTTTCGAATGCCGTATGCGTAATATTTATGCATTACAGCAATCTCATTATTTGCAAAAGGATTATCTTTTGCTGCAGAACCATCCATAGGACTCACTCTAAAGATGACACCTGTATCATCAGCATCGGGCCCATCTTTGATATTTTGAAGCTTACCATTATGTCTTAATTCACCAATTATGGTATATAGATAACCATCATTACCTATGATTAGTTTTCCGCCATTGTGATTGGGTCCAGGCAATCCAGGAAGATCCAGGAATAATTTGGGATTAACTAGTGTTTGACCATTCCAGTCATAACGATAAATCCTATTTCTAATGTCTTCCCCTTGTGACTCCGTATAGTACAGGAATACCTCTTTATTATTAGTGCTACCAGTTGTATTCATAATCGCGATTCCAAGTAAACCACGTTCGCTCCTTACATCAACTGGCGCATGTAAGATAGATTGCTGTTGTAGTTGACCATTAGATACTAGCCTGACATTTCCATCTTTCTCCAAGACCAGAATATTATTGTCATTAAAAAATGCCATACTAGTAGGAGAAGACAAACCACTAACTACTGATTCTACTCTTAGGGTAGGATCGTTTACAATCATTGGTTGTGCTGACACATACTGAAGCGTAGCGGAATAACCAAAAATAAATCCAAGAGTAACGGCAATACTTGTAATGAGAACGGTCATTATGAGAGTTGTTAGATATGATACTCCTTTCTTTTCCATGCTTATTATCTAGTGTGTTTTTATGCTCTATAAATACTATCATCAGTCATGCTGGCTACAATGTTAACATTACTATTGTTATTAAATATAATTCATAAGTTTCGGATCAAAGACCACTGAATGACGAGTGTGTAATATATAAACAAATAACGGTTGAAGGCTGATTCTCAAGGAACTCATTTGTATTGTTTATTGCTCATTTCAATCGCCGATGATATCTTATTTGAAAAGCTTAAACAGTTCAAGGTTATATTGTAGGCATAATTAATTACAAATAGTTATAACTCATTACCTTTCTTGAGCAGTTGGTCTTATCAATATCTCATTTACATTAACATGACTTGGTGTTTGTATGGCATATAATATCGCATTTACGATGTCTTCTGACTGTAATGTTTCCATCTTCTTTGTAGCTTGTATGAATCCTGTCATTGATTCATCCGTTATTGATTCTAATAATTCGGTTGAGACAGCTCCTGGTTCAATACATGTAACTCGTATGTTGTACTCCGGACTTAATTCTTTTCTCAATCCTTCGCTAAATGCAGTTATTGCATGTTTAGTTGCGCAGTAGACACTTCCTCCAGCAAATACCACTCTACCTGCTACCGAAGATATGTTGATTATGTGTCCTGATTTTTCATCTAACATATAAGGGATTACCGCAGAGGTACAGTACAAGACTCCTTTAATATTCACATCTATCATACGATCCCATTCAATCACTTTTCCATTTTTGAAATAACTTAAAGGCATTAACCCAGCGTTATTAATTAGAATATCAATTTTCCCCCATTTTTCGGCGACGGCATTAACAAATGAATTACAATCTGAATTATTTGAAACGTCTAGCTTTTGAATAAAAACTTCTCTGTGGCTGTTTCTGTTTATGATCTGACTTTCTAATTCTTTTAGCCGATCTGTACGTCTAGCTCCAAGTGCCACTCTTAAACCGGCTTCTGATAGAGCTAAAGATGTTGCATATCCTATACCGCTGCTCGCACCGGTAACTATTGCTACCTTATTTTTCAATGTTTGATTGTATGCATAATATCTTAAGAATCTTCTTTCCCAAATGTAGTGCTCTTAAAGGATAGTAATACTTACATATCCTTCTTTTTCTGCATCTCCCTCATAAAGCTCATCTCTTCCTTTATCATTTTGTGCATTTCATTAATCATTTTGTGTTGCGTATGAATTATTTCGTGAAGATTCCGATCTTGCCTTTTGTCTACCACTAGTATCAATAAACCAATTCCTAATGAGACAATAATATTCATCTCTCTGTTCTCTATTTGTAGAGGTACCAGGTCTGTGAGATAGAAAAATATCATTGATAAGGTCATTGCTATTAATCCTATCAGTACCAATTGTATTTCTTTCATGTTGTATTCATTTTGCGTAGACGTATTTTTATGTCTTAATGTTTGAAAATGCTTTTCTGTATTTCTTTTCTAGATGCTGTATCCTTTTTTATTAAGACATAAAAACCATATTAAGGCCTCATAAACGTTTCCAGAGATCAATTCGAGAGTAAATAAACGAAGTTAAATTCTACTTTTAGATGAAATATGGGAAATTTATTCCTCCTCTTTGTGTTTGTGTTCGTGTGAAGCTCCTCTACCTGTGAGAGTACCTGTGTAATCTCCAGTGACTTCCATTACATCGTCAGAATTACATATTTCCTTAAGGGCCTCCAAAGTTAGTCTCTGATTTGTTACATAATGGGTGCCTTTATCATAGATAGCGGGAACCATTCCTGTTCTTTCAAATATCCTGTCCTTCATGACCTCAGAATCTGTTTCAGGTCTTGTAAATATCTCAACCATATAAAACGGTGCACGTTCGGATTTCTCGTGTTCTCGCACGAGCAAATCATGAATCAGTATCGGATCGACTTTAGGGAGGTAAGTTTCATAAAGGGTTTGAAGTCCCCTAAAAACCAATCTCATTTCTTGGAGTTCGGAAGTTCTATCACCACTACTGGTAGATGTAGAAGACATTTATGTGGATTTATCAAGATTTAGTATATAAAAGATTTCTACAAGTTGTTACATTAATACGTCGGTCGATTCCCTCTTGGTTACATAATCAAGTCCAAATCGAAAATATGAGGATGTAATATTGCTCATTTTACCCCTGATCATAAATTTGATTAATGAAAAATGAGTATATCTTGACTAATTACTTATCTCGATATTGGAAAACATATCATGGTAGATTATATTTGTAGTAAATATTTAGACTCTAAAACCCCCTTACAGCTTCAATCGTCTTGAATTTGTCAAATTATAGTAAGAATATAGGTAAATGAATAAAAAATAATAAAAAGATAAAAGGCCCTACAAACTTAACTTGTCTTCGATTGTAAGAAACCTAATTTTACGGCAGTTCTATGTAATATTGTATCAAATTTGCCAGATTTTTGTACATAGACATATAGATCAATATCATTTCCACTACTTGTACCAGTTTGTTTTATTATGTTGCTATCGGCAGCATGATATCCAAGTGTGCTGAAATGTTTATCAAAATATGCCTTGTCTCCTGCTGGAACTACGAACAATCCTGTGGTTGGCATTGTTGAATTGGTAGATCCATTATCGGGAGCATTTTGTGGGCTTACGACATCAATCGTTCCTGGAGTCGAAGATGGAGACATTGGATCTGAAAATGTATATTTTCCTATCGTATCAAATGTAAACTGTGTCCCATTTTTGTACGGAATTGTCTGATTAGAAAACACAGATTGGCCATTACTATTCTTAACTGCCACACCATGATTTCCTGCTGGATCGCCATTAACCCAGATAACATTTGTACCTTGAACTATACTTGCACCCAGAGGAAGAAAAGTCTGATCTACGAGTTTCTTGTTCGGAACCAAAATAACTAAATTCTTAACGTCGGCATCAGTCTGTATGTTATTTGAGTCAGAAATGGCCTTGGCATTAAATCCAGGAGATCCAGTTCCACCAGCCGTTCCGGTAGACGGTTTTTCTGGCTGCGTCCCAGGGAATACTGAAACCTGTGCATTAGCTGATTGGAAAGTATGCGATCCTGACTTTCCGTCTATTCCTACTATAACTAACAAAATAGCTAACGAAAATGTAGTTACAGCTATCGTAGTTGCTATCAACTTCATAACAACTTGTTTTATTTTTATGATATTTAAATTAAATTGTGTTTGTAGTTGTTGACCCCTGAATCATATTGATATAATACATTCATTATTAATCTGGACCTGCAGGTTAGATCTAGATATACTACAATATGTTAGAGAATAGTGATTATATGCATACGTTAGTAAAAGATTTTGTAGTAATTTTACCATGTATCTCTAATTCTTTGTCAAGAAAAATAAAGTCAAAATCTGGAGAGACGTTCCTGATTATATATTAAACCCAAAATCTGTTTTTATTATTAGTTGTTGTTATTTTTGAATATTTTCAAGCATAAGGGAATGACGAAGCTATTTATTATGTATTAGCATATCAGATATTTTTAATCTTTTTCTATCTTTTTCAAATCTTAATCAATATCCTGTGATTAAAGAGATAAAATCTACATCTTATCCACAGTAATTTTTTGGTAAATATAGGACTTTTCACAATCAATCTCCTGTCCATTCTGGTTGCTTTTAAGAACAATATTTTAAACCAACCGGCAATATGGAAAGCTAAGCAGTTAAGCTAAAAGAAAAGTTTGATTCGATTCAATTTTCAATCTACATAGTGAATTATTTGTTTTTTTTTGCTCTAGTATAATTAATAGCCAGTATAGTATGACGACTTGATGCAGTAATAGTTGTAGTAGGAATCAATCAACTACACAGTTCGACATAAACTTGACCTAGAACCGATCGGACTCCTATTGGCTTGGCTTGTGTTGATAAGGTTCCATCGATATAATTTTTATTAACACGTGTAATACGTAATATATAATATAAAATATGAAATTTGTAATAATTATGATTTTTATGATTGAAGTTGGCGTTATTATGCCAACGTTTTGCTCTGCATATTTACCAATATTTGCTGATGGTTCAGGGAGTTCAATATTTAATATCATTGCGAATAGAAATGATACTTCTCTGTATCCTCTGTTTAGCCAATTGAGCAGGTCTGTTGTTCAGGTTGTAAGTATAAACCCATCCACTACTAATCTTCCATCTCAAAACACAACAACTGAAGTAGCCGCAGGATTTGCCTATGATACTTTGGGTCATATAGTTACCGCTAATCATGTTTTAGGTGGAGCAAACGAGGTAACTGTTATTTTTGAGAATGGCGATACGCATAATGCCACTGTTATAGGAAGGGATCCTTATACAGACATTGCTGTACTCCGTATTGTTGATTTATTTGGGAGTTATGGTACTGAAAGAGCTAATGAGTTACTTGCGCCAGTTATCCTGGCAAACTCATCCACAGTAAAGATAGGAGACTACGTTACAACCATTGGTTATCCCTTTGCATCGAAAGTAGCTATGACATCAGGAATAGTGAGTCAAACCGATTTCCTTTTATCTTTTTCTTCGCTAGGATATTTAGTTCCAGATACAATTGAAACTGATGTTGCAGTTAATCCTGGTAATTCCGGAAGTCCTTTGATTGATATAAATGGTGAAGTAGTAGGATTAATTTATGGTAGACTAAATCCCACCACGGCCCCTTTAGGACAGTTTTCTGGGCTGAGTGTAGCTATACCATCTAATGCAATAAAGAAAATTGTGCCATCACTTATTCACAATGGAACATACATTCACCCAGACGTCGGAATTATAGGATCTACTCTTACTGTGGATTTAGCAAAACATTTTCAAAATATTCCAGATAACTTGAAAGGGGTGGTAGTAAATTCAATATCGCGAGGAGGAACGGCGGATAAAGCTGGTATAAATGCTGCTACTACGGATAAATATGGTCAAAGACAGCTAGGTGATATAATAACTTCTTTAGATGGACATAAAATTCCTGATATTGAAAGTTTTCTTTCATACATTCAAGAAAATAAAAGAGCAGGCGAAATAATTTCTTTTATTGTTTATAGAGATGGAAACTACATGAATCTGAATGCAACTTTACAAGCTGTAAACCAGATACAGTAAATCACTGGATTTTCGGATATCAACTATCAACTATCAACTATCAACCATCAACTATCATCATGAGGAATAAAGTAACATTGAAACATGTTCCATCAGTAGTTTAAAAAATTTGCAAGTGAAAGAGAAATAAAGACACTGTTTATTATCTATGAATTATTATTATCCATTAAGAATATGGAACCCATAGATATTATGCCTGCTGAAAAAGTCGCTTTTATTGCATATAATATTGGAGTATATGAATCTGTTCAGAAGTTCGGAGGATTAATTACGAGTGGAAAAATAACCAATAGTATGGATGTTGGAAAAATTGCGGAATTACTTTCAGAGTCTAGTACGTTTTATGATTCAGAAATGATATCTTCGCTTATTAACGCAATGTTATCCTATACTAAAAATTCAACTATCCATAGGATAACGCCTAATCAGGTCAACTACGTAATGAATCAACTAAAGGCTTCTGGGATCTCTTTGCCATAATTCGTATAATATGCATATGACAGCAACGAGTAGGATCGTTTTGAATATCATTAAACATTAAACTTAGACTACTGACAAGACAAATGTTAATACACATTCCAAGTTGAAATCAGATATTTTTATAAAATACAAAAGAATCATACTTTTTAACAAAAACCTACTTCTATCAGGAAGTGTATCATTTCTTATTGGAGTAATAACTACCCAAATTTATACAAGATTAGATAGCAATAACATCTCAAATGTAGTAATTACACTAATAGTGGGATACTGTATTTATATTCCGTTCTTCGCATTTCTTTTTTATAGGGATAATAAAGCAAGATATATTGATCCAGTAACTAAAAAGAAGAAGTTTAAGAATATAAGGGAGGATGTAATAAAACTATTTGGAACATTTAGTATCTCTGAAGTCGTTTTTATAGTAACAAAACTGTACATTCATTATTCATTATTGGAATTAAATTTTCAACCGTATCAGGCTCTAACAATTGCAGAACTAACAGCTTGGGTAATCTTCCTCGTGTTAATTAATACAGGTATTAACATAGTAAAGCTCTTTAAATAACCGTTATAATAGAATCAACAATTTTCCCAGAAAAAGTAGGCTGATAAAATGAATAATACGTGAAATTTACTATTAGGGTGCCGTAGAGGGAAAATTCTACACTATGCGAGGTGATCTTATATAACCACCTTTACCCATACTTAACAAGTTTAGGTATTGAACAAATACTTGCATAAGAAGGATGATGATGGGTTGCAAAAAAGAAGAGTGGCTTCTTTTCTGCCCAGTTCCACTGAAATCTTATATGAGCTTGAATTAGCAGATCAAATAGTAGGTGTAACACATGAATGTAATTATCCTGAAGAAGCCAAAACAAAACCTAATCTAATCAATTCTTCCTTCGACACTGCAATCCTACAAAGCATTGATATCGATAAAAAAATAGCAGAAATGATGAGAACAGGTCAAGATATTTATGTTATAGATGACGAAAAGCTAAAAAAAGTCAAGACCAGATATATTATTACCCAGGGTATTTGTGATGTTTGCGCGCCATCTGCTAAAGAAATAGCTCTTGTAGGACGTATACTACTAAAAATATTCATAATCTTCTTCTTGACTCTGACCATATCGGCTTTTCTATTCTATTCTGTAGAACATACAGTAGCCAACTCTGAAATAACAACCATGGGTGATGCCTCTGGTGGACAATCCAAACTGCATCAACTTCTACATTTGGATCCAATGCAACTACTTTTGCAGGAAGAATAGTGGGAGGCATTATCGTGCTTGTTGGTATTGGGATAACTCGCTCTTCATATCGGCCCTTGCTGCAGGACTGACGAAATCAAGGATTAGAGGGCAATCAAGTGAAAACGATTCGAAACAGATACTAAAAGTACGATTAGCAAAGGGCAAGATTACTAAGGAAGCTTTTTTGGATCTGAAAAAATTGGTATCAGAATAAGAAACTATTTTTTGGCATCTACGACAACAGAAATATTTAGGCCGTTACTTATTGATACAAAATGCTGGTGGTTGGTTCTTCTGAGAGGATTCCTATGAATATCTCTCTTCTTTCTCTTGGATGTACTATTCTAATCACATCATGTACTATATTTTTTGGTTTTTTGCTGAAAATCGCGGTAAATCCTCCTTCATACTTTAGATTATTTGACAGCATAATACTCTTAACAGCACTTTATGCAGTAACGGTAGCAACGATAATGTTTATTCTACCAGTAATTTATCATGCAAGTAGTTATTTGCCTAACATTAACAATGTGTTTGGGTTTAGGATTAGCCTTAAATTCCAAGCTGCCAGTTCAGATTGTATACCGTTTAGCTTCATTTCCTTCAGTCTTTATTTTATTTGAATTCTTCAAATTTAAGCATAAGTTGTAAAAAGCAACCGTGTATGGACTGTCTTTACGACTGGTTTCTTCAGTATCTCGACTAAATGGCTTACCTATACTTTTGTATCAAATTATATATTATTACTAACCTTATCATCAGCGCAGTTCCTCTACGGTTCGTGCATTCTCTTACTTATCATTTGTATGTGTAACTGTTTGGGCTGCATAATTGATTTATTGCGATTCCAGAATTACTTTTCTTGATATTCTTTCTAATGCTTCTTGAGTTCCATTCAAGATGTGCCTTTTTATAATTCGAGTGAAGATTACAAAAAGGCCGTTTATCGTGATGTCCCATTCTACGTCAATTCTAGTAAAATTATTTTCAATAGTGCTAAGTGCAATCGTTTTCTTGCCTTTCATTGGTCGTTTGATTATTTCTATATTGATTGACTTTTTTTGGATCTATTGTTACGATCTCTTGGCATACAGAATTTCTGAAGGCTATTACTACCTCTCTTTCGACAGTGTTTTCTGTTTTGCTAATATTTTTTATGTGCCTAGTACCTCGCCAGAAGTCAGGGTCCCTATCAATATCGGAGATAACGTCCCATACTCTATCAATTGAAGCCACCACTATTCTATAAGCGTGAATTAGTACCATATCTTTTCACTATCCAGTCATGAGTACATATATACATACTGTATATCATTTTTTATTATAGGCTCATTTACTAACATTTCGTGTTGATAGTCTAAGACAAGATAAACGCAAAGGCAAAATAGACATAAACAGACCGAGAAATTTGGTTCATCTTTTTATGTGATATATTCTGATAACTATCTATTCTATTGAAGCAAACTATCGACTTTGGACTACACCTACCAATTATAAAGTTTAAAGGAGAAGCAGATCATTCTAGAGAGCAAATACTTTCTTATGCAAAAAAAGCAGAATATCTAGGTTATGATTATTTAGGAGTAAATGATCATATTGTGTTTAGAACAACAAGTTGGCTTGATGCATTAACCACATTATCTGCAGTTGCTGCTATCACTAGTAGGATAAAAATTGGGACCTCTATATTGAATATAGTTGCAAGAAATCCAATTGTCTGTATCAAGGCTTTGGCTGGGATAGACATTTTGTCCTCTGGGAGACTATTCGCAGGAGTTGGTCCTGGTTCATACAAAGTAGATTATGATCTTTGCGGAATTGCTTTTGAGGACAGGTGGAAAAGATTTGATGAATCATTACAAATTCTAAATTTACTTTGGAAACAAGAGAGTGAAAATGAGGTAGACTATAATGGTAAGTATTATAAATTCAAAAGAATAGTTGTTGCACCAGCACCAATTCAAAAGCCCCATCCTCCCATATTGATTGGAAGCTGGGGCTCGTCTGAACCAGGACTACGAAGAGTAGCAAAGTATGGTGACGGATGGATGGCATCGGCTTACAATATAACACCCGATAAATTCAAGGAGAAATGGAAAACTCTATTATCCTATAGGAAAGATATGGGCAAGGATACTGCTGGATTTGGTAATCATCTTGTGTCGATGTTTGGCTATATTGATAATAATAAAGAAAAAAGTAATAAGATAGTAAATGATGTATTATCTCCTGTACTTGGACGGCCTGCAAATGAGTTAGAGAGATTGCTTCTCTTCGGATCTGTAGATGAATGTATAAAAAAGATAAAGGCTTTTCTTGAAGCAGGAGTAAATAATATTCACTTTTGGCCAATAAACAATTACATCGAACAAATAGAGCTTTTCAGTAAAGAAATAATCCATTCTTTTCGGTAAGCAATTGATAGATTTGTCCGTGAATCCATCAGGAAACGTCTGAGAGAACAGAAGCCATTGTCAACATATATCCTCTTATTGCTATCAACCGATAATAGCAGCTATATGATACAAAACGAAGAGCATCTCATAATTGTAATGAATGTCCAGAATTATTATTTGCAAATTCTGGTCTACAAATAAAGACACTCTGAATGACGTTTCATATAATCTACAATGTCGCTGAAACTACAAGAATTGCTTTCATGTATATGGTTGCAATTTGTCTTGAGAACAGGATTATGAAGAGCATTAGGAAAGAGAAGTAAGGTGCAGGATGTTGAATATAGGCTTGATTGGTGGAATAGAATAAGCCGGTATTTATTGCATTTTATGAAGATGTAGGTTAAATCGTTAAATCATTAAACCTTTGCTAGTCATCTTGTCATACCTTTTCCTGCAATGAACGCGCTGACTTTCATTGTCGACAGGTACATTCTAAAAATGCAAGAAGACTAATGTTAGTACTTAATTGTGGACCCAAATTTACGGGTCAATAGTGTTTTTAAGCAATATCGGCCAGATTCCTCTGAAATATGAATGCTGAAGAAACCAAGGCATTTCTGAAGGATAGAGGAATACCGACTATGAATTATCCTTACGGTTACCTACTAAAGGTATCTAGAAGGGAAGGCAGTCCATCGCGCCTTATAGAGATGGATGAACTGGATACGATTCTAGTATTAGGCAAAGTCAAACTGATTGCAGTTGAGGACACTGTGGGAGACATCCTTATCGAAGTTGAAAGGAGGGACCTAATCCGAGGCTAATGCGAAAATATCGACGATCTGCTACTGTAGCGTATATATAAGCGAGAAACCAATTATAAACTGTAGGCTTTACCTTTTCTAACGGTAGATATGTTGAACTGCAAGATCAGATCGGCTTTGGACTACAAACTACATCCAAGACGAATTAACCTCTCAACTTTCTAGCACCAAATCATTCCTAACTGATCAGAAAACTCAGATATTGATTTTATAAACAAATGCTTATTGTAATAGCATCTCTTAATGTAGTACTTTAATATAATGAGTACCAAATACTTTCAATATAAAATGAAGCCAATAGAAACTATATTTTGGATAGGTACAGCTGGCGTGTTGTATATGGCTGCTAATAACATTGTAAAAAATGTAGCAAAGGACGTAGTAAAGGATGTCTTCAAAAAAACCGTAAAGCATAACGACCATAACCCTTGCACTTGGTGGTAATAGACAATTAGTCAGTACTCTAGGAATGTTCAATCACTAGTGAACCACGATATTTTTATTTAAATCGATATTAATCAACTAAACAAAATGCATAAAGCTGTTCCCTGCATTGAGTTCATCAACAGGGAAATAACTAATTGATGATGAGCAATCCTTATTTATTCTTCTCTATAATTTGCAGGCTCTGTTCGGTTAACGGTGGAAACCTTTCCTCTAATGCAAATTTAATTGTATCCAGGAACTCGGGTTTGAGTTATTATCTTCGCAAAAAACCCCACATCATCCTATTTTTATCGGTGTATACATTTTTGTTTTCTGGATCTTTCCAGTGTCCAAGTCTGTAATGTTTTATTCTATTTAATTTTATTATAAAAAATTAGATCTCAATCAATCTATATTTGAGTATAATAATAGAAGATGCCATGTTACCGTAGGGAGATCTATTTTTAGATGCAAGTATAATATATTATCATGTACATTATATGCTAGAAACATGAGTCATAATAACGATATCAACCCAAATCACAAGAATGCTCCCAGTCAATGGGCTCAAATAATGGGTGAAATGGTAAGTAAAATAGTAGGTACAAACATGTCTACTACGATTAACATTGATGATCTGGAAATTGATGTCCCACAAGCGAAGGGTCCTGATGGCAGGGATTTAGGCGGTGCAAAGTGGGTAGTGAATGGAAAAATAGTATGGACAACTACAGCATCTAATAGGGAATGATAGAAAACAGATCATTACAACATAAGGATTTAAGACTGGGGAAAAAGAGAAAAGTAATAGAATTAATCAATTGTATATAGATCACTATGGCTGATAACGATCAGGATGATGATGATAAGACTGGACCAATAATACTGGACCTGCTTACAAAGTCTCTTAAAACAATAAAAGATGGTATTATTGATATTGATATCAAAGGGCAATCTACACTTAGAATTGAAATCATTAAAGACAGAGAACAGATAGATATTGATTTTATTAATCCGGATGTTATTCATTTAGCAGAGACTCCAACTGTAAGCAGAATAGGATTATTTGATAAATTAAAAACAGCAAAAGAATTTTCCCAGCAACTTACAGATAACGGTTTGACATTATCATTTCTCAGAAAAGGAAAAGAAGCAATTATCTTAGGAAAAAATGCTCATCCTACATTTTCAAAACTAATAACAAGAAGTGATGACATACAAATTGATAGTTTAAAAGAGTCCGTCAAATTAGGTCGTGAACTAAAAGAATAACGATGCCGGAAATGGCTGCACAAAAAGCAGTTAAAGCGCTTTCCTAAAGAGGACTATTAAGTGAATATGAAATGGATGTCAAATTGGATCAAATGAGAAAAGAGGCAGGCAATCAGCAGAGAAAGCTTGAGCAACTAATACAGAGATTATCAGGCTCGTTACATTCTTCGAAGCTACAAGAAACAGAACAGAAAGCATCTCAGATAATAAAGACTTGGACAAGATCCTGATTCATCTGAAGCAATAGAATTTTTTGTATCTTGCACAAGTTGGCAGGCAATATAGGAAACGCACTTCGTGATGAAAAATTAACACCAGGTACTACACATCATTAGTATACCAGATAATAGAAATTAGTTTTACAACATACCTGGTATCGGTCAGACTTCTAGCTAATAGTGTTGCCGACGGAGTGCACTTATGGCTTACGCTTAAAAATTGAGACTCATAATAGGTTGCTAAGTTTGTATAATTAGATTCACAATTTTATATTCTCAAGCTCTTTGTAACACTCATTACAAACAGTCTCGTTTTCTTTTGATGTAAACAATTTGCCACATGATGAACATTTTATCGTATGTTCTTCATACATATCTTTATCTCATTTACAACAAATTATTAAAACAATTACTATCTTGTAATCTATGTCATGCGGATAACACACTCTCCGATTTAGGCGATGCCTCGAGACATGATCACGGTAATTACAAAAAGAGCTATTGTAATTTTTTTCCTCTACTGTTTCATTGTTGGCAGATGGTTATCCCTTCTATACGGGTTGCTGACATTTGGGACACAAAAAGGTAATTCTGGCACTCGATTTATAATCTGTTATAATTTTGGTTCTGCATTTCCAGCATGGCCTTCCACCTCTCCTGAAGACCCAATGTTTGTCACTCCACCTTCTAGTATTATTACCATTATTATTATCGATCTTGCCCACGGTATTATGTACTAATTTTGTCGTTCCTGAGTTTCTATATCCAATATTGAGAACAGACGGAATTTGGTGTAATAGTGTTTTCATTGATTTTGGTGGAATATCTTTGATAGTCACAAATGGATTTATTTTAGATAAAAATAATATTTCTGATTTGTATTTATTACCTATGCCAGCTACGAATGTTTGATCTAGTAGCAAATCTACGATCAAAGTAGTGCTGTTATCGTTCATCCTTTGATGTAGCCCATTTTTAAGATCATTGATATCAAAATCATGTCGTAGCGGATCAGGACCTAGTTTTGCGATAGGCTCAAGATTTACTGGATTTTCAATAGAAAATTTTAGTATAGGGCCATTAAACTGGACTGCAACTTTGTATTTTGTAAATAGCATAAGTCTCACTCTGGAATCATTACGTACGTCAATAGTACGCCCATTACTCACGTCATTAGCATATCCATTTTTCTTTATGACTGGGTCATGTGTAGTATGTTTACTGGTTAACAATATCATCCGTTTCAGTTTACTCTGCGGAGGTGCTTCTGACTTCCCTTGTTCAAATTGTTGCCTATCATATATTCTCCATTTTCCCCACATTAGCATATGATTGCGAAGATATATCCCAGTCGAAAAAGCAATAACTATATTTTTACCATATGTTTCAACCTGCTTTACTGTAGCTCCTATGATCTTATTAGCGAATTCCTTGCCAATACTAGGCCTGCAATAAATCTTGTCAATTGTTTGTCCACAAATAGATCGACAAATGTTTTCAGCGATTAGTTTTACCTCTGGGCCCTCTGACATTTCACAACATCACTACCTTTTTTCTAATTTTCAAGATTTTTGGGGTAAGGTAATGAGAATAGCATCACAGTAGTAGTACTGTCCCATACCATCCTGTATCCAGTAAAGCATATTATTTCTTTCTCACAATCTCTAATGCCTTTAGCGCACTTATTTCTTTGTCTTTTATTTCTAGCATTATATCAAAATCCAGACCTTCAGTTTGTTTTATAAAATACTTGAAAGATTTAATGTCAATTCTCTCTGTATGTTTTCCTATTCTATTCATAACACCGCTATAATTATCGATAGTTCCTATGTCCTGACTACTATAATCAACCATTGGTAGGCCATCATTGTTAATTTTCCAAGTAGACATTGCTTTCTGAAGAGGATTTCGTATCGACACCTCTTCTTTTACCTTTAATTCTTTGGTATTGTTAACAAAGCATTCATAGTGAAAGTTATCAAAGACAATAGGTATGCCAGTACATTGATTTATGTAAAGGCAATCTTTTAGACTATAAAGATGGTCATCGTTTTCTATAACAAGCCTATTTTTAATCGAATCGTCTGCTAACTGTGTACTGTTGTTATACGTTTTGATGAATCGATCTATTGCATGTACTTTATTTCCATAAACCCCTCCCACATGTATCTGCACCTTTGCTGTATAATCAAGATGCATCGTATCTAAGAGATTACAATGATATTTTAATTCATTAATGCTATTTTGTACTATCTTTTCATTAGGCGAGTTAAGAACAACAAATTGATCAGGATGCATCGATATGCGGATGTTATGTCTTTTAATGTAATCACCAATTTGTTTCAGCTCTGATTGAAAAAACTTGTGCCAAGCGAATTTGCAAACCGGATGTGATGCAAAAGGAATCAGACCTGAGCTAATCCTAAAAAATAATAAATTGTTTTTGACATTATACCTTAGAATTTGATGTAAATGAAATACATTGTCTTTAACTGTTTGAATCATCTTGCTTTCAGAATAAGATGCTAATCTAAAAGTGGAAGAAGCATTACGTGGAATACTGTTATTGATACAAGGATACCCTATTTTCATAATGGATATATCTTAAATGAAATAATTTCTCTGAATAGGAAAAGGAAAATAGAAAGATGGTTCTGACTTATTTGTTCTGCCATAGTCCAATTGAATTTCTTTGTGGATCTTCTAATACAGCATAATACCCTTCTGATATTTCGTGTTTATCCTTTACAACCCTTGCCCCTAGTTGTTTTGCTTTATTTATATAATCTTCTATAGATTCCACATTGACAAATTGAGTTGATACTTGTTGTGGACTTTCTTTTTGCATCAATGCTCCACTAATCCCAGCATTTTTTACCATGTAGTAACCTTGTGTTTCAGCCTTTCAAACTCCCATCCAAACAGTGATGAATAAAAATTCCTCAAACCATCTACATTTTCTGCGGGTATTTCAAAGTGACCTACTTCATGTCTGTTAGCTGACATAAGAATATTCTCACCTATTCCTTTCTTATCTTGTACCAGATTCCAGCTTTTGCTTTACTGTCTGTGCCGCTTGTTCAAGTGCTTCTCTTATTTTGTTATCTGCTTGGCTACCTGATAGCATATTTGCAATTTTACCGGTTGTTGGTAGCTCAAAATCAATTGAATGTTTCACATGTGTAGTGTTTGTTCCATTCCCTTGAAATTCCTGTATGCTATCCCATCTCTTAAATGGACCTTGGATTTGTTTTGTAACTAATCTTCTATTTTCTTCTTTATCTACTACCTGTAATCTCATTTCTTCTTCTTTTCCCATGTATTGACCTTTAACTCTCATTTCAGAGCCTTCTTCATTTTTTGAACCTGATACATCCATGGATTCTTTAACTATATCTCTTGGCCATGCTTCTTGTATGTTGTTTGGATCTGTATAATATTCATAGA
>Ga0173483_10000144_pt1 | contig 17495 bp, 24 predicted proteins | sample NitcycUS178409R2_FD_122621 | JGI IMG/M metagenome (GOLD analysis project Ga0173483, IMG submission 122621) | Soil microbial communities from Arlington Agricultural Research Station in Wisconsin, USA - Nitrogen cycling UWRJ-S178-409R-2 (version... | ecosystem: Environmental > Terrestrial > Soil...
ATTTTTCTTCAGTAATAGTCTTTCCATTTCTTCTTGCTGCTCTGCTGTTGCATGTATAGTTTCAAGTTCCGTGACTTTGGCATCTTTAGAGATGTCTGGGTTTTCTTCGAGTATTCTTCTTTTAGCTTCTTCACGCTCCTTCTCAACTTCTTCTCTACTGTCTTTTTTGCTGCTGTTACTATTGGTCAAATTCTTCTCTTCACTTTTTCCGCCTACAATCATGTTGTTGCATGAACCATTTATCACCCTTGTTTTTGCAGTTATGACATGCAAACGTATCAGAATGTCCTAAACGATAGATTGCATCGTTTGTAGCTGTGGCTGTTATAGTGGTGCTAATAGTACCAACAGCATCGTTAGTCGTTAGTGCGGATATCGTTGCTGCTGTTGTTGTTGGTTTACCGTCAAAACTTTGACTATTCCCATTTTCATTATGCGATGTGCTAGTTCCAGACCGTTGCAAAACAACAGGTTTTTCCTCCTCTTGCTTTACTTTGCAATAAAGCTTTTTTGCTAAAACATTTGATGTTGGTTCTGATAACACCAGGTTCAATTATAACTACTCTTTTAATATGTCAAATCCAAATAGTCTTATATTTATAAGCTCCATAAGATATTATATGGGTGCTGTATTTAGACCCAAGGATCTGGCCAGGGGTAACAGAAAGGTAATAGATAATGCAATAAAGGATTTTACTCCAGATACTAAAGATAATGTAGTCAAACTGCTGGATTCTTGGAAAGGTTAGGAATCAGAAGAAAACTAAAGGAGATCTTGGGTCAGGATAAAGCTAAACAGTTGTTGAGTGATATTGAATCAAAAAGAAAAAATAATATAGAATAACTTTTTGAAATGCTTTAATTGATTTAATTCATTTCCAGCAATGTCAAGTTAATGTATGGCGCCGATTTGTCTCAACATTGCTCCATGGATATTCAACAGTAACAGACATATTCATGGTGGGAAAACGAAAAATCAAGAAAATGTTTGTTGACGAAACTCTTCAAGATTAATGGTCAACATTATTGGTTATGGTCAGCACAGATTCGTATTTACTGAAAATTTAATGTAAGAGTCGATGCGATTACATTTAGAATATTGAAGATATTCTAACTAGATGAAATTTTATATTATAGTTTTTATTTTAGAAGTATTTCATATTTTATATGAGTCCACTTTATTTTGTAAGCACTAACCATAACAAGTATTTGGAAATCGAATCAATCCTTCAAAAATATTGTATATCTGTAGTTTTTTCTAAATTGGCATTAACTGAAATCCAATCAGATTCTATTGAAGAAATTGCAATCGAAAAATCTAAACATGCATTTGCAGAAATGTCCAGACCTGTTATAGTCGAAGACGACGGCTTATTTATTTACGAGTTGAATGGGTTTCCCGGTCAATATTCATCTTACGTATACAAGACTATTGGAAATGATGGAATTTTGAAGTTAATGAACAATTCGAAACAAAGGTTTGCAATCTTCAAATCATCCTTAGCATTCTCTGATGACATGAATCATTATGGCTTTACTGGCGAAGCAGAAGGAAAGATCGCCTTTAATATTACAGAAGGTGGATGGGGTTACGATCCAATCTTTATTCCTAATGGATCTGATTTAACCTATGGTCAATTACAAATGCTGAATAGAAAAACTGAATTCTCTCATCGGGCAAAAGCTCTGAACAGATTTGCACAATGGTATAACCAGAATTATAAAGGAATGTCTACCTGTGAATATAAATGGGATAGTTAGGATCTATGTTGCAAACTGACCAGTGCCAATGTATTACACTGCAAGAAATAACTGCTCATTTGTACATGTAAGACTCAGACTCTTATTGAACAGATCGGCTTATTGCCGTTACTAATCTAATATAAAAAATGCTTAAACACTCATGTTAACTTAAACAGTGAATGTTAAAGAAGAGGTATCATTGGTTACTTTACTGTGATTGTTCCCTTCATCCATGGATGAATAATACATACGTAGTTGTATATCCCTGCCTTTTCAAAAGTTACCGTAAATATACTTGCAGAACCTGGAAATGATTGCTCTTGACCTTTTGGAAGCAGCCAGCCTGAATTAACGTACTTTTCGCTACCTGTCATGTTATAATGCGCGTTTGCATTCATAAATTTTACGTTATCTTTGGCATCGATTGAGACAGGGTTAAATACTCTCCCATTAAGTCCTATAACAGTACTCGTTCCGTTATTACTTGATGCCAGCATTGGTTGGCTATTAAAGCTATGTACTAAAGGCATAAATTTTGTTGAATTTGGAACAGAAAATGGCACAATTACTTCAGTAGTTGATTTATTGTCTAGTATGAATGTAACAGTGTGAGGTTCTGCAACTAATGTTGGATTGTACCAGGTTACACTTTGACCTACTTTGATCTCTATTTTTTTTGGAAAGAATTGATCTTGCACAACAGTATTATCTCCTCTTCCAGCTTGTACTTTGAACGCATTTCCTATTTTATTCCCTGTAATAACATTCGTTGGGGGTACCGTAGAATTCCTACCAATTGTTGCTGCTTCAACCTCATGGATGAAGGATATCTGGGCTATTATGGCAACAATTACTAATATAGAAGCTATATCTGCCATGTTTCGAGAGTGTCTTGCCAACATTGACAGTACATGGATAGTATCTCTTTTTATATGTGTTCATTAGTTCTGACGTCATTGCACTCTAATTTCATAAGTATGTAAAAATATTCCTTATATGCATAATGGATACATGTTCCATTTGATACAATATAAAACAACTGATATTTCAAAGTATGCGATATTTTTTGTTACTTTTTGCTTGTTCTGTAGTACTTTCTGTCTGGAACGAACGTCTTACAGCTACAGCTACCAATCAAACATTTCATTTTATCTTTACTCGTATTTCTGTCATGATCAATCTTTTGATGTTTACATCTAAGGCATCTGATAAATAGATCTGTTTCACTGTTCATTGCTATTTACACTATGGAAGCATGCTTTAAGCAAAAGAAAATATTGTTATATCAGATTATTCGGCTCATGAGCCGGTAATCCCATTTGCTACAAGTACTGAATAACAGCCAAGACCACATTGTTCACAAATTGGTTTTAACCCTTTGCTGTCAGAACTTCCTATACAGCAAGGTTGCTTTATTCTTCCCATATGATCTAATGAAAGAATCGCCCATGAGGGACATTGAATGGGTGTGGTACCAACTCCTCCCCAATTACCTTTCATCAATGACAATTGCTTTTCACCATTAATTACAAAGTTTGGGTATTTTCTTCTTAATTCGATAATGTTATCAACTATTTTGCTGCGCTTCTCTCCAAATGGGACCCACAGTGGATCTTCTTTCATAAATGGTGTATGAAACTGAAATCCTATCTTGTTCACCTTTCCCCTCCATTCTTCTGTTAAATCTTCAAATGTATTATAGTTTAGAGAATTAATTGTCATTGTGATCCATATATCTTTCCAAGCGGGTTTGCCCTGACGATCTGGACCCTTTGTATACTCCAAAATATTTTGTTTAGTCTTTGCGTATGCGCCGTTGCCTCTAATACTATCGTGTACTATTTCTGTTCCATCTAAAGATACCCAATAAAAATATAGATTTTCAAATCTCCTTAAAGGATAGGTTCCATTTGTTACAACGCATACTCTTCTTGGCATTTCTTCACAGAAAACTTGAATTATATCTGGGCGCATTGTGGGTTCACCACCTACCAAAGTCACAATGTAGACTTGTTGCTTTTTGAAAGTCTTTTTAATTATTTCTCTCCATCCTTCTGCAGTTAGATCTTTGTCATTTTCCTTTCTGTTCAACCACCAATAACAATGACTGCAGTGTAAGTTACAGACGTTGATAATATCTACCGAACCATATAATGTTGGCTTCGCATGTAAAAGTTTGATGCTGGCATATTTTTTAAAGACACTGAAATAAAATGGCGTTTCACGAATAATATCTGTTATACCTCGTCCATAAATCAAGTCCACCATATATTTGTAATATTACCATAAACTGTCCTACTAAATAAGTCTACTTTTCTAAAGTTACCATAAACTGTTCCACAGTATCTTTTTGGGATGTTTTTAGGATCCGGTAACTATCTACGAGAATTTAATGGGTTAGCAGAGATCCATGATTTTGCAGAGCAGCAATTGAAACTAAGAGTACCCATATTCTTTCATTCAAAAAATTTAGGGTTATGGTATTTCCGAAGACTGCATCTCTTTACTGCGTCCAAAAAATATAGATTCACATTCGCAGTGACCATCTAATCTTACTTGGCGTCCACATTTTGGACATATAGACAACGGTACTGGTTTTTTTTCGTCATCTTCATACCTGAAGATTATGGCAGACATTATACTTATAGCGTGGTTAACATTAATAAATTTTTGCTATATTTTAGATTTTTGGTACATTTTATGGTGAATTCTACGGAAAGGATTCTAATGATTGGATGTTCCTTGTTTTTACTTAAAAGTATTGGAATGGCGTGTTGCTGAGGAATTGTAATTGGGCTTTGACAATTCTTCTAGCGCATATAGACAGCAGTTGAAGTTAATTGCATAACACACCCTATATTGTATTTATATGAAAAATTCAGAGTTGTACTGACACATGTATATTGGTATATGCTATACTTGTACATAGTATGTATTGTCGAGACAAGTTTTACCGCTACCGTGGTTTGCTATATCCTCATTACTATATGACTTCAGCCCAGTAACTTTCAGAATATTTATTTGAAGGGTCGTCATCGTTTTTTGTATCTTTGTCATTTTTATCTCCCAAATCGTGCGCATAACTAACATTTGCCATAGTTACTTCAAAACTATTATTTTTTTCTCCTCTTTCTAATTTATTTAAACGCTTATTCATTTCAGCTGCAACTACGTCTTTTGGTAAAGCATGATGACTCATTTGATTATGTGCGTCAATCATCAATTCGAGTGCCTGTTGAGCAGAAATTCTTCCTTCTTCATAAGAAGTCGATATCCGTCTGCAAATAGCATTAGCCTGGGTGTAAATTTGCTTATGTTCACATAATGTATTTTGTTTCACCAAATTTCGTAGAATAGCGCGTTTTTTAAGATCTATTACTACCAGTTTATTATACCTTTTGCGAACATTTTCATTTACAGAAGCAGTGGTATCCGATGCTGGTTCCATGACGTAGCATCTTGTTGGAATTCTTTCTTATATTAGTTTATTTAGTCAACTAGAACAAATTTATGCTCTTATATTGCTATGGCAGTGGGAGCACATAATAACGATCACAAGGAACTTTGACCTCACCAAATAAGGACTACGACCACCTATGTTATTATCATTATGGTGACTAATATTTTAATCTTCGATATTTCGATAGCTGAACCTCATAGAATTAGAAATTAATATATAAGTACATGGATTTTCAGGGCTTGTGCAAGTTTATGGTAAAGCCCTCGTTTGCGATTCTATTGATCAAGTGGGCATTGACAGTTTAAGGAAAGTAGGAATGACAGTCGACTACTTCCCAGAAATAGATGCAAAAGAACTAATTTCCTCTGTTAAAAATTACGATGTTGTTATTGTTAGAAGTAGGACAAAAATCACCAAGGAAGTCATAAACGCTGCAACTAATGCGAAAATCATCGCTCGAGTAGGCGTTGGTCTTGACAATATAGACGTCAAGGCGGCTGAGGCCAGAAACATTCGTGTAATCAATGCAGCGGAAGCAGCAATGAATGCCGTGTCAGAGCTTACTGTTGGGCATATTATATCTCTTGCACGTAGCATTCCTTATGCAGACATAGAAACCAAAAAAGGAAATTGGATAAAGAAGGCTTTAATTGGTACAGAGCTTAAGGGAAAATATCTGGGAATTATCGGAGTTGGAAATATAGGTCGGAATGTAGCACGAATCTCCAGAGCATTTAGGATGAATATAATTGGTTATGACTTGTATCCTATAAATAAAGATTTTATCAAAGAAGTAGGTTTGATTGTAACTGATCTTGATACACTGGTCGAAAGCGCAGATTTTGTTACTTGTCATGTACCGTTAACGCAAGAAACAAAACACATGTTTAATACGCAACGCTTTTCTAAAATGAAATCCACATCTTATATTATAAATACCTCGCGCGGAGAAATTATCGATGAACAAGCATTATATGAAGCTTTAACCAATGGGAATATTGCTGGCGCGGCATTGGATGTATTTGAAATAGAACCACCAACTAATAAAATGCTGCTAGAACTGCCAAATGTAATTTGTACACCGCATATTGGATCACAAACCAAAGAGGCGCAGGAGCTTGCATCGATGGTAATTGCCGAAAAAATTATTCAGGTAATGCGTGGAGTCATCTAGAGGTGAAATTTCCTAACGCAGTGTATGATGGGAAATGGTGTTTCCACTTATTCAGATATTGTATTGCAGATGGGTGGTTTTAGCAAGCTAATGGCTATCCTATGTATCGTTAATTTCTCTCTCACTAAGGATTCTAATGCTGTAGACACTTGGTTATGGATTATACTCATACTTGTATCATAATCCATAAAGGTACTTGTATACAGATATTAAGGTCATCATCGAAAGAGAGTGATATGCATAGCTATATGAATGCGACTTGGATCAAAATGTGGAAGTCCAATTCTGAGCAATTAAAGTCCAAATCCATTTTATGGAGAACAGAACCTACGATTCACAAAATTCAAAAACCAAGCAGACTTGATCGTGCGAGGAGACTAGGATACAAGGCAAAGCAAGGTATTATCATGGTACGCGCGAGGGTAGGCAGAGGCGGAATGAGAAAACAGAGGCCAGTTTCAGGTAGAAGACCCAAACATTTAGGCGTAGTTCATATTAAACAAGGAATTAGTATGCGTAAAGTAGCAGAAAAAAGAGTGAACGAAAAGTTTCCTAACATGGAAGTGTTGGGTTCTTATTACGTGCATAAGGATGGTATGTATCTTTGGTATGAAGTGATCCTTGCAGATCCAAATCATCCATCTATTTCCAAAGATAAGGAAATGCGCGGAAAACTCAAATCTTTTGCAAAATAATCCGATCATTGGCAGATAATGTCAATTCGGCTCCTCTTGTCTTACTACCTTTTTGGCTGCTTCAATCATTTTTATAAATCCTTGCAGATCATTGTCTTTATCAAACGTGATATAGTAAAAGTTCGTTTGGTTTGATAATGTCAATATATTGACTTTTTCATTTTCCGTAAACGTATAGTCTGTTTTGCCAATAGATGATTCAAAATTTTTTCTTAACTGATTTCTTGTTGCTTCGATAAAGAACTCATTTCTAGCTTCATCAGGTTTGAACAATGGTGTCACACCTTTGCGTAATTGTCCTGCCAAAGTTCGTCCAAACCTGTTTATTACACCCACATAGCGTACTTTAGGTGATAAAGCAAGGATATTCTGACAATTTGCTTTATGTTTTTGAATCTCTTGCTGCGATGATTCTAAGATAGTCATTATAAATATATTATATATTGACGTCATAAATGTATTCTGGTAATAAAATAAATTTCTTCCTTTTTTTGACATAATATGATGTTTAGATCCGTGTATTAAGATCATGCACAAATTGAATTTAATCAAATTCGAATTTGCTATTCATTGGTTATTATATTAGCTAGAAATTTTAATAGCTATTTTAATAACTGTGTAATGTGTAGACTTATCTGAGCAAATGTGAGTAGCAACAATAAACAATTCCTTATCAACCAAATAGTATGGATAGGAATTTCTTTTGGCATTAGCATTACCATATCTTTATTATTACCATTTCCTATATCATTAGCGGCTATATTTGCGGTTTTCATTTTGCTTAACTTCTATATGAGAAAGAGAATGATGAGAAGAATGGGGATGGGGAGTGTGTTCAGTTCAATGTCAGCATCTTCAATGTTTGGAGACAGTTCAGTGAAATATTATTGTATGAGCTGCGGGACAAAACATAAAGAAGCTGCCTGTCCAAAATGTGGTTCAAAGATGAAAAGAGTCGGCTCTTAATTAAGTGCTCTCAATTAAATACCTGCACATCCTCTCGTAGATCAATATACCTTAACTACAATAATTTTGAATAACCAGAGTATCTCTCGAAAGACTCACCCTCACGTTTAAATGACTCATTCTAAAACTGTATTTTTTCAGCTAGAGACCTATTCGTCCATGCAAATTATGATACTTAAATATTCGATTTATAGGTTTACGAACCTTTACTAGATATTATAATGATATATACATATTTTATCAGATTTCTAAAACTCTAAAAGCTAGCTTATGATATATGTGTTCGATATGGGTGGTAGAAGAAAAAGAACAATTGGTAAGCCTCAAAGAAAGATTCGTAGTGTACAAGGACGTTGTCCAAAATGTACAACTATAGTGAGATTTAATGTTACAGGACCTGTTGGAAAAGAGATCTATGAATGCGTCGGCTGTACAACAAAATTTCCGATAGATGAATTATAATGTAATATAATTTGTCATAATTATCATCTTTTGATTCTGTAACAGCAAATACTGTATGCTATCGACAACTCGATCATCGTATTATATGCATTTATTAACGCTCTGAATGAGGAATTTCCCCTTTTTTATCATGTTGTGCTATATGGTTAAAAGCATTTTCATCATCTAGGTTTTTACCGCATATTCTACATGAAATCATAATGTATGTTCATTGTAGACATTTTTTAGCTTTTATTATCACATAGGCGTTGATCTTAGCGTCTGTATGCTAATGCTCACATAGTAAAAAACCAAATATGATATAAAGTCAGTATATCTATTCACAAGTGAATATGTTAAATAACGCATATATAGATGCGAATTGGATATTTCTAAAGATTTGAAGTATATGACGTTTTTATAATATTCCTTCAATTTTTGACCGTTGTCCGTTAACTTCAGTATGTATCAATAGCTAGAAAAGTGATGATGTATGTAACAAGGTCTTTTGCAGCATTATAAAGCATTCATTCCGATGCTTTCAGATAATTCCTATCAAAATAAAACTACTACCCAACTGTAACTGTGAAATGTTTTTCATTTATAGTATTTGACTTTATAAAATAAAACAACCTCTCCGCTGTTATGCTTCAATATCTTTATCAACTTCATTTTTATGGCTTTTGATATTTTGGTGTATCCGTCTCCTTCCACTAATGTAGTGGCCTTTCTACCACCTACAATAGTGGGTGCTATCGTCACAATTAGCTGATTTACCATTCTTAAGCTAAAAAAAGACCAATTCAGCTCTCCGCCACCCTCAACGAGAATTTTCTTTATTCCTATTCTTTTTAGAAACAAAAATACCTCTCTCAAATCAACACTTCCTGTCCCAGCAATAATTACTATTGCACCTGCATTCTCAATTTTACTAATCTTGTACTTAGGTGCTCTTTTTGTCACTGCTACTATAGTCTTAATTTCACAGGCACTTTTCAAGAGTTTTGAATTAAGTGGTATTCTAGCTGTGCTGTCAATTATAACTCTTACAGGATTTTCAAGTTCATTCTTAGATGTCCTGGCAGATAGCATAGGGTTATCCGCAATGACAGTTGAGATTCCAACAATAATGGCGTCGACAGATGACCGTAATTTATGAACTCTTCTCAGATCACGATCTGAAGAAATTTTTGAATCACCTTTTGCAGTTGCGATCTTTCCATCAACTGTCATTGCCGCATTAATTGTTACTTGAAAATCAAAGTTGCGGCTCATCTATAAATTTTCCATTTATCATTACAGCTCTGATTGAATCTTTGCTTGCCCTGTGAACTATAGCGGCGTAGGGGTTATGGATAGGAGATAGATCAATGTGTTGCTTATCGATGAATATCAAATCGGCCGAGCGACCTTCTCCAATATGACCTGAATTCAAACCAAGAATTTCAGCGCCGTTTACTGTTGCCATCTTTAGTATCTCTTTAGCACTGATGAATTTGTGTTCTGTTGCCCTCGATGCTTTCCAAATGTAATCCATTTCTCTGAAAATGTCTGGAGAATTCAACATCACATTGTCAGTACCTATGCCAATATTGCAACCGCTCTTCAACATCCTTGCAATCTTTGGAATGCCAACACCAAGTATTCCGTTTGCCCTAGGGCAGACTATTATGGCAGTTCTTTTTTTTGCTACCAACGAAATATCATTGTCGGTTGCATTAACCATATGAACTACGAAATCCGGTCTTAGGTATTGCATTATCCTTTTTACCTCTGTTTTATTTGTCATTGATATTGAACACTCAGCGGTACTCTTTGACTCAGCGGCATGAATTGCTAGTAACAATTTCTTATTGTTATGTTTACTGCTCTCTTGCAATAGTTTGTAATATTGTCTAAGTGCTTCATCAGTATTTTCATTCGCACCACTAATTCCAAATCCGTCGGAAATTCTCAAAACATCAGCAGCCATTTCTGATGCCTCTGCTGGGAGATTTTTATCGGCTTTTTCTTTTTTTAGATCCTGTATATTTCCAATATTTCCTCTTTTTTTTCTAGCATGATCAAAGTAATATTCTACACGTCCAAGTACCAGGCATTTGATGGGCAAATCAGACACAGCATCCTTTAATAGCTTAACACCATTATATCCGCCCTCTCTGAAATCTGCAAATGCAGTTATACCTTTTTTCATCATAGATATTGCAGAGCTTTTCATGAATATCTTCAGGTGCTCTGGATTGCTCTTTTGCAAAATTAGTCTTTTCGCTCCACGAACAGGATGGACTCTTATGTCAAGTTCAGAATCAACTGCAATATCTTTACCAATCGAATCTCCGATGTGAGTGTGTGCATTTATGAATCCAGGAATAATAAGAAATCCTTCTGCATCGTATATGTCCTTGTTTTTTTCATCATTTGCATTATGATATCTTCCTGGCCTAGTAGTCTTTATTAGTCCATTTTTTCCAATTTCAAGAAATCCGCTGTCTACAAAAGTTAAATCTTTTCCAAGCAGAAGACTTGCATCTCTTATTACTATAGACATTCTATCTCATAGAAGGGCTGAATTTTTCCTTCATTTCTTAAGATTCTAATTGTGTCAAGTGCTCTGGTAGACGCTTCAGCAGCTTTTCTTCCTGTTCTTCCAATACCTATTCCACAATTTAATTTGATATCAATACCTTTGGTTACTATCTCAATAATTTTCTGTGCATCTTGTTTTGTTGTCTCATTTGATATTACCATGAAATTGTCTCCACCAATGAAAAAGGTCATCGACTCTTTTTTAAGAAATTCCTGCGATAGGTTAGCATGGATTTTTGATACTAGTGATGCAATTTCGTAAGGTGATAATTTGCAACTAACACCTGTGGAGCCATCAATATCAATATGCATTATTTGAGCAAAATCATAAATTGAACATGAGAATGCTAAAGATGGGGCTTGGCCAAAAATTCTAGTTCTTTTATCAAGAGTCTTCTCTCTCCTTCTTGCATCGTACGCGTTTATATTAGCTTCAAAGGGTGTTATCCCATTTCCAATTGCCATTGACAGATTAAGATTGTTATAAAGCTTTTCAAGCTCCTTCTGGATGAAAATGTGGTCTTGCATAGAAAGACCATTACTTATCGCGAAATATTCATCAAATCTATTTGGAAATACTATGGATTCTCTTTCAGAAAATAGTCGTTGTACATCATAATAGATTCTTGCTTGGAGCATTTGCAGAACTCCTTCTCTATCACTTCCAAGCGTAAGTGTCCATGGACCATATCCTTCAATTCTAATAATTGTTATCTGTATTGTCAATCTATTATTATCACCTTCCCTTTTGAACTCCTCTCTTTTTTCAGCTTTTTAATTCTGATTGCCATATTAACTGCTGCGTTTACTGCATGCACTGGTACGAGTCTTATCCTGTCTCTCGCTTGTTCAATAGTCATGTTCGGACCTGTTATTCCAAGTGCAATTGGCTTTCCGTATTTTAACGAAAGATTTGCGATTAGTCTGGCTACATTTTCAGCCACAATTTGATCGTGTCCTGTCTCACCTTTGATCACTGCGCCCAAGGTCACTGCAGCCTCTACGTCCCTTTTTTTCAACAATTCCTCGAGTATTAATGGCATGTCAAATGAGCCTGGTACATAACAGACATACCTGATGTCTGCATTGAATCTTTGAGCTTGACACTTTGCATTATGGAGCATTTGAAATGTAATGCTTCTGTTAAATTCAGAGACTACTATAGCTATTTTGATTTTGTTCACTATTGATATCAAGCCGCCTTAGCATGTCTTTCTAATTGACTTGCTTCCAGTAATGGAATGGCGGCTTTATCCGAGTATGTTTTTGCCTTACTTACTGATAATGCCCGGTAGGTGGTAGAATCTAACATTTCACAGATTGCCACGACAGGAGTCAATTCCGCCAATTGAGTTAGATATACACAAAGCTCAGTGTGTCCCTTTCTTTCTTGAAGAAGACCCTTGGAGGCAATTAGAATTGGGACATGGCCCGGCGCTCTGAAATTCCTCGCGAACTCTTCTGCTCCTCCGGAATCAATTTTTTTAAATACTTCTGCCATTTTCGAAATTGTCAATGCTCTATCGACATCAGTAATTCCAGTATATGTATCACGATGATTGACAGAAATTGAAAAAGAGGGGTTGTCTCCATACGGCGATTTGCCTATACTTAATTTTGCGAAAATAGGGTTAACAGTTGATAGATTTTGCATTATTTCCTGCATGTATACAAGTCCTAATTTTACGGATATTTCATTTGTAATAGCCACACAGAGTAGTCCTCCAGCATCATTCCTCATCGTTGCAACATGCCATGGCTTAACTCGTTCAGCAGCAATTACCATGTCAATCTCATCTTCACGACTCTTTTCATCATGGATGAGGACAAATTTACCACTCTGCAATGCAGATATTGCTTCTTCAATAGCAGACAAACAATTATTTACCCTGCAGAAATTCGTTATATAGTTTACTAAAATTTGAGTTTAAACTATTTTTCTGGTAGGTCACATACCTACCAATTATATCTATCTCTATATTAACTCTGTCGCCTCTCGATTTTAACCCTAATGTAGTGTTAGCTAAGGTATGAGGTATCAAAGCGATAGAGATCTTTTGATCCTTTACTTCTACAAGCGTTAGACTTACTCCATCTACTGCTAAGGAACCCTTAGGGACAATTGAATGAGATATCTCCTGGTCATTAATTTTTATCCACATCTTTGTTTCTCCCGAGGAATTGATGATTTGTTCGATAATACCAGTTGTATCCACATGACCGAGGACTATATGTCCTTCCAATCTATCACCCCATCGTAAACTTCTCTCGATATTTACTTTATCACCCGGCTTTATCGAACCTAGGCAACTACGCTTGACAGTTTCATCCACTAACTGAAAATCAGCTGATCCTTTATGCAACTTGGTAATTGTAAGACAGACGCCGTTGACGCTTACACTATTGCCGATCTTCAAACCCTTCTTAAGCCTCCCTAGATATATGCTCAGCTGGGTATCTGCTCCTGGTACTTTGTTTTTGCTTTTAACTTTGGATATTGACTTTACTATGCCAACACCTTCGATGATACCAGTAAACAACTCTTATTGTTTACCATACATCTAGACGTGATAAAAAGCATACTTTCTCAACAGAAGATATAAAAGTCCTAGTCAGTTAAAATATGGCAAATTCACCTCTCATATTTGAGGATAGATAAATAAAATGGAAACAGAGATACCAATATCCGATTATGTAAAGTATTACGTATATGAAGGCGAGGATGCAGATATACTTGTAAGGGAGGTCAAGGATGGTGTTTTCAAAGTTCTTATACGTGAATATTATGGAGATGAAGATGAATTCGATGAAGATGAATATTTTATCAGAAAAAATACATTAGATGAATTGTTTGAAGAATATGGTATATTGAAGCACCCTTCAGGTACAGAAAGAATTTTGGAAGAAACTGGAGAAATTCTAAGATAGATTTTTTCGCATAACAGGTTGGTTAGATGAATTGTAATGATACTCTGAATTGTTTGGCGGAATGATAAAGTGATGGTCTTGATCTTGTTGGTGATATCTTGCATATGTTCTAAATAAGTAAAATTGCTTCTATTTTGATTCATATAAAGTATTTAAAATTGCCTTAGCCTGTTTATAATGCACAGCATCAATCATTTTTCCTTCTAACTTGACTGCACCTTTTCCGAATCCCATTTCGATTGAATCTCTTAGTGCTTCCAACACTTTCTTGGCCCATTCAATTTCATTTTTACTAGGTATGAAAATCTTGTGAATTGGTTCAATCTGATTAGGATGAATTATCGTCTTGCCTGAATATCCTAATCTCTTGGCTATATTAGCATCTTTTTTAAACCCATCTATGTCATCTACTTTCTGCCAGACACCATCAAGCGCAGCTAATCCTGCGGCTCTTGCATCGACAGGAATTTTCGAGCGTGCATATACATATTCAATTCCGTCATCCTCAATATAATCAAGGTGCATATCGTAGAGAAAATCAAAAACTCCAAACACCAGTGCATTTATTCTCTGAACCGACTTTGCTATTGGATAAGCATTGACTACCCCCTTTGCAGTTTCAATAGATGGCATTAATTTGATGCTATCTTCACATATTCCTCTTTGATTTTCAAGAGTAGAAATTAGTTGTTCAACTTTATTAACTTCATCTTCATCATTTACCTTCGGTATGACAACTCCGTCAATACCTTCATGGATTATCGCATTGAGGTCTGAAAAAGCTAGACCTGATTCCAAGGAATTTATTCTGATATAAATATTTGATTTGTACTCTTTCCTTTTTGTTAATGCGTCTGTGATCATTTGTCTTGCGATGTCTTTTTCATTTAAAGGAACAGAATCTTCTAGGTCAAAGCATATTATGTCTGCATTTAACGCCTTGGCCTTCTCAATAAAGCGCTTGCTGTTACTAGGAACAAAAATTAGACTTCTAAACATCATTTGGACAAATGAAAATGAGAGGAAAGATTAGAGTCTCTGTGGCGTAGTAACAATCTTTCCAATCTGCTCAGCTTTTGCCATCATTACATGACCTTTTACCATGTCGCTAAACGGAAGAATAGTGTGAACAAGAGGTTTAATTTTACCTTTCCCTGTCCAATAAATTACTTCTTCTAGTTCAGCTTTTGTTCCCTGAGTAGAGCCCAGTAAATTTGTTCCCTTGAAGAAAAGGTACCTTAGATCGATAGTTGAATCATAACCAGTTGTTGCACCAGTTGAAACAAGCGTTCCGGCCATCTTTAAAAGGCCAACTTCTTGAGGAAACACTGCCTTCCCAATGTGTTCGAAGATAACATCCACACCCTGTTTACTAGTAATCTCTCTAACCTTCTTATACCAGTCTGATTCCCTGTGGTTAACCACATAATCTGCGCCTATTTCTGAGCATTTGTCCATCTTTTCTTTGTTACCTGCTGTGGCGATTACGGTACAATTATACAATTTTGCGATCTGAATTCCTGCCATACCTACTCCACTAGTTCCACCCATGATTAGGACCATTTGGCCAGGCTTTATCTTGGCTCTTCCTACCAACATGTGCCATGCAGTCATCCCAACCATGGAGATTGCCGCTGCATCGTCGAAAGATACATTTTCAGGTATTTTGGCTACGTTTACCTCTGGCAAATGTGTATACTGACAAAAGCCACCCCACAGTGGACCAGTTTGAAACCCCCAAACTAATCTATCATTACAATCATATTCTCTACCCGAAGTACAGGCTTCGCATACTCTGCAGCTTAGGTTAGAATGTGAGACAACTCTTTCTCCAACTTTGAATTTTGTGACATCCTCTCCGACTTCCACCACGGTACCAGCCACATCGCTTCCAGAGATGTGTGGTGACGGGACTTTGATCGGTTCTCCCCAAATAGCCCACAGGTCATTATAATTATACGCTGCCGCTTCTGCTTTCAACATAACCTCGGTAGGTTTCAATTTTGGCATATCAATGTCTTCAATCTTTACGACTTTTGTAGGATCTTTATTGTATTCATGAAATACGGCTGCCTTCATAACTTGAAAGCAATGTCAATACTTAATATAGTTAACTAGATCAAAGGAAGTTTGGATTTGGTGTCGGCGTCTTTAAACAAGGACACTGGCTGCCTGTTCTTAGTATTGCATATGGAACAATGCGTGTATCTATAGAACATATCAGTTGATCATCTATGTATATCTATTTTCACCACGAAAGTTATTCTAGTCTAAGGAAATAACATTTTGTATTAAGGATTTATAAATTGCTAGTCGTAGTTACTGGAGCTTCCTCTTATCTTTGATTTGACTTCTACAATAGTGTAGGTAATATCCAAACAGCAGTGACTACCGCAGCTATTATAAACTCTCTTGACTTAGTCGTTGTACAATACAATAATGAATTAAGCGATTCTCCTAATTTATTATCAGAATTTTTATATTATCTCTAAAATATGTTCTTCATCTATCGTAAAAGCAACACAAAATAGAAAACATCAATCATAAAGAATCAAAAATCATATTGTGTTGTTCAAATAAAATTGGAGTTGATAAGAAGATGAAGTAAACATATTTACATAGTTCTAAATAGGGTTTTAGCTAAGAACAAACGCTTGCCCAAAAAAACGATATATGGTAGATGTCCAAAATGTAAAACGAAAAGTGCGCTTGAAGTAGTCTCAGGAAATCCAGGCAAAGAGAAGTTCAAATGTAATCAATGCTATTCAAGTTTTGGTATGAATGATCTCTGAAAGTTCTATTATTATTTAAATGCAGCAGTATTTATTAGATCTTCGCTCATTTGGAGTTGTTATTTTATTTCCGTCATATGTAGCATATATTATGAGTTTGGTTTTGCTCTACGTAGTAGGATTCATTACTTTAACGATAACAGTGGTTGATACTAACTATCTTTCCACAATAAAAAAGAAAAAATTGAACTACAGATACAATATTGCCATTAATATAAAATGGACAAGAAAATAATTATCCTTGTAGGGATTGGTGGTATAGTGACATTCTTAGTATATTTAGGATTACAAAATTCTTTAAAAGTTCCTGCTTTATTTTCTGCTCCAATCTCCTCCAAAGAAGCAATTACAACGGTTGCACGCAAGGAAAATCTTGCAAGATATAATTTGTCAGATTTCTCTACAAAATATGTCTATATTAAAGGTAACGGCGCTATATTTGAATCTAATGATAATTCTAATTCAATCGGAAAATATCTTGGTAAGGGCGAACCTACTATTACAACGGGGAATTATTTTGCCTGGGAAATTAGGAAAGACAATCACATTTATTTTGTGGATAGCTCGACAGGTGAAATAATATCAGAAAAAAATTAGTAACATTATTATGACTTTTCTATTTTGCTCGCTTCGTGTGAATAGATAAAATATAGAAACTTATCTAGGATAGGTTTTGTCGGCATTGGAATTAATATGTCTATCATGGAAAA